>Ga0065705_10001961_pt1 | contig 20839 bp, 21 predicted proteins | sample SwibulcommuniRL2_FD_59092 | JGI IMG/M metagenome (GOLD analysis project Ga0065705, IMG submission 59092) | Bulk soil microbial communities from switchgrass field near Rose Lake, East Lansing, Michigan, USA - RL2 Bulk Soil v2 (version 2) | ecosystem: Environmental > Terrestrial > Soil >...
CGGGTCATTGGGTCTCCATCCATGAAGTTGCCGTTATGACAGCCGGAATAAGCGGCACCCGCTCCCCACGGCTTGTGATTCCCCTGCGCCTGGCAGAGCTGGCACTGCCCCTTATGGAAAAGCTGGCGACGATCAGCGGCTCGCAGCCGTTGTATACACGCGCAATGCTCAGCGCGTTGAGGTCGAATCGACATATCAGTCACGCACGCGCAGCCCTTGATCTGGGATATGCGCCGCGCACCTTTCTGGAAACCCTGACCGATACATTGCACTGGTTCCAGGCGCAAAGGACTGCTTCATGAGTCATGATCCATTCTTTCAGGTCGTCCTGACGGTCAGCCTGGTCATGGCGGCGATCGTTTTTCCCATCCTGTTCTTTATCGCCGCTCCTTATGGACGTTACTCGCGCCGGGGCTGGGGACCCCAGCTTCCCAACTGGCTTGGCTGGTTGTCGATGGAATCGATCTCGGCGATCGTGATGCTGGCGATGTTCCTCATGGGTGATGCTCCCCGGACGATCACCCGCCTCATTTTTCTAATGATGTGGGAGGCACATTATGTCCATCGAGCCTTCATCTATCCCTTCTGGCTGCGGGATAAATGGAAACCCATGCCTGCGCTCGTCACCCTGATGGGCGCGGTCTTCAATCTTTGTAATGCATATCTAAATGGACGCTATCTCTTTGATTTTAGTAATTCGCGGTATACAGTTGCCTGGCTAACGATGCCTCGATTTGTCGTTGGGGCGCTGCTATTTCTGACGGGTTTCGTCATCAACCGCCACGCCGACAACGTCTTGCATGGACTTCGTGCAGAAGGCGAATTGGACTACAAGATTCCACGCCGTGGGTTGTATCGTTATATTTCCTGCCCCAATTATTTCGGAGAAATCCTGGAATGGTCCGGCTGGGCGATTGCCACCTGGTCCTTGACCGGCCTCGCGTTTGCGATATGGACCTTCGCGAATCTAGCTCCTCGTGCTCGCGCGCACCACAAGTGGTATCACCAAAACTTCAAGGAATATCCTCCAGAGAGAAAAGCATTGCTGCCGGGATTGTGGTGATGGATTCAGCCGCAACCTGCCACTTGATACACTTTTGCATTTGGCAGGTCCAGAAGGATTCGGTATGCGTCCGGTTGTGTTGACATCCCTGAATCGTTGAACGGCCAGCCTGTTTTTCCCACATAGACATAATCCACTTGTAATTGACACAGCGTATCCAGTGTTGCCTGCTGGCTGAAATCCGTCGTAAACGGCATTGTGAGCGTTGTTCGACGAATCAGCGGGTTGATCCATGTACCGGCATCGCCACCCGCGCTGCCCTGATATTGAGTAGTGGGTAAAACGTTTAGATCCGTGGACGAGGTCATGATACGAACATCCTGCGGCAGGTTGTGATCGATCCAGTCAATCGCTTTGAGATCATCGCTGCTGACAATGTCACAGCAATCAGATGGATAGAGCTCGTATTTAAAGAATGCGTTGACTCCAACCAGCAGGATCAGGAGAACGGGAACTGCCTTGCTGAGGGGCATATTTTTGCTTTGGAGATAATGCTCCAGCCCAGCAAGTCCGAATCCACCGAGTAACGCCAACGGGAAATAGAGAATCATTTCCACGAATGGTCGGTCGAGCAGAGTGGCATTGACATAACTGGGAATGAGATCGCCCAGCGAAATAAAAAGACTGCCAAGAAAAAGAGCAGCGGAAAGAATGCTGGAAAATATCAAGGATGGATGTGCCCGGTATGCAAAGACAGCCAGGACCAGGACGATGGAGGTGACCAGCAATCCCTTTGCAGCATAGGGGTCAAACAATGGACCCAGGATACCCTCTACCCGGATAAAGAGGATCGCAGAAACCAGGGCAAGGATCGCAATACCCAGAGCAATCAGCCTCGGCAAGCCAGGCAGCCTTTGCCAGATGGACGTGGCTGCCCACGTCAACGCAAGAATGCCGAAGACGATCAATGCCCGGCTGTGTAGAAAAATGGACACAACGATTCCTGTGAGAAGGATCCCGTCCAGGAGCCAGGCTTTTCGAGTGGGGATGGCTGTTCTGGTTTGAAGCGCAAGAGGCGCGATACTCAAAACAAAAGGGATGAGCGCAAGACTGGAAAGAGCGGGATACTTCCCCCAATCCATGGCGTGAGCAGGCATGTACCAGCCAAACGCCGCGAGCAGGACCGCAAAAATCCCGGCGCGGTTGGATCCTGTCCAATATCTAACGGGGAAGAACGCTGAGAGTGGCATTGTAGCCAGAAGCACCTGGCCCAACATCAGCATTACATTATTTATTTCTGCACGGCTGATCGAAGCAAGGAACGCGGTTAGGAAGTGGAATCCCAGGTGGTAATAATTTGCCAGTGACCATGTCGTGCCTGCCAGGATGTCTCGCGTAAACAAATAATGCTGAGCCGAATCAAAATAAAGTGGCATCAGCGCTTTGGAAACAAAAACCAGTCGAAGGACAAGGAAAAGCAGGGTCAGGAAAATCAGGGTAAAAAGCGTGATCTGCGATGCCTTGAAGATGCCCCCTGTCTTGCGAAAGAATAATGCCAGACAGATGGTAGTGAGGATGATCAAAAAGGGAATGTCAATCCCTGGTGAAAGGATTGTCCTTGCAGCATACCAAAGCAGTGACAGGAGTGCAGCCGGTAACATCCAGCCGGCAAGGCTCAGCGAGTAATACTCGTCTGCGCTGAGCTGAGCTGCAAATATTTTGTTGAGCACATAATAGAGGAAAGCCTGGCTGAGAACCAGAACCAGTAGCGTACCCAGCAGAATCTGCCAGTGTGTCGCTGCGACGGTCATGCCATCCCCTAGGATTGTCAGTGGATTACTCACGGATAAGACGGGTTGGGGTAAGTTGTTGGATTTGGATAGGATGGGACAAGTGGCGTTGGAGTGGGTGTATTGAAACGCGGAGACACCGTCGACAGGAAGATCGGCGTTCCCGTTGCGGTCTCTGCCGTACCTTCGACCGTTGCCGTCTGTTCGACCTCAGGCATAAGCAGGGCAACTCCGATGATCGCGAACTGTCCCTCGGCAAGCAGTGTATTTGAGACCCTGGAGAGCACCGTGAATTGCAGAATTTGCCCCGGCACCTGCATATCACCCGTGCACACCTTGGTTGTAGGCGCCTCTTTTGACCTGTGACATTCATATGTGCTCACCCCTGCGTCGTTCTGAATCGTCAACACAAATTCCGGGTAACTTGGGCGCGGCGTCTGAAGGATCACCTGCATGCCGCCACCCACATCCTGGCTGAAGGCGACCACACAAAGCTTATTATCCTCTGTAGTGCAATAGCCTAATGAGGTAATCATGAATCGATGACCGATCCGCAAGGATTCCCGTTCTTGTGGAAACAGGACACGGATCAGTGAATAGAGAATCAGCAGGATGAGTACACTCACGATGACCAACCCTGCAATCAACCGGTTCCGACTTGTCATAGGTTGTGATGACATAACGGAATGATTCTACCGTATGTTCCCCAGGAGGGCAGATTCGCTTAAGGACACTGAATCGATGATTTCTCCACAGGCAGCCCAAACGCCTCGTAGATGGGAACTCCATCCCAATCGGCAGGAATGTCCAGACCCAGGGCAAACGCCGCGGTTGCCGCAGTATCCATGGTATGGACGGCGGTGGACAATTCCCCAGGCTGAATGCCGGCGCCGGACGCGATCCAGGGAATTGTCATATCCTCCGGCCTGGATGAGCCGTGCGTTGTGTTGTGACCTCCATGATCGGCAGTGACGATGAGGAGCGTTTCGTTGCGCAAGTTCCGTGCATCCAATTCGGCGAGGAGTTTTCCCAACGCTTCATCGGCACGCATGGCTACACTGAATTGCTGGGAAGAGAGCCAGCCGTAGGAATGTCCCATACCATCGACCACAGGCAAATGGATGAACAGCAGGCCGAATCCCCCGGGGAAATTTTCTATCAGGCGATCCATGATCACCGTGTCGCGGTCATTGATGTATACAAAATTATCCAAGCTGGACGGTTCCGTGACCTGGCGCAATTTTTCCTTGCCCACGTACATGACCGTTTGAATACCTGCCGCATGAGCAATATCGAAGAGATCGGTGCCCAGTGCATAGCCCCGTTCGGGGAGGTAATCGTTCCAGTCCACACCATGTTTGGCAGGGCATGCCCCGGTCAGCATGGAGGAGTGCGAGATCAACGTTACGCTTGGATACACGGTCTGGGCACTCAATGTATAGGCGCTGCTCTGCATCAGGTTAAGGAGATTTGGCATGGGTGCCTGTGAAATAATTTCGGGACGAAGCCCGTCGATGGAGACAATCAATACGCGGCGTGCGAGAGGCGCAGGAGTCGGTGTAAGGGTGGGCGTTGGTGTTTCGGTCGCTGTCGCCGTGAATGTCGCGGTCGGGGTCGTTGTGGATGTAAGTGTGGGAGTGAACGTAGGAAGCGGAGTCGCGGTGGCGAGCCCGGGAAGGCTCGGGATTTGACAGGCTAGCAGGAAAAGCAATGAAAAAACGAGAAATCGTTTCTGGTTTGATTGCATGCATGAATTTTACCCTCGGCCACCTGTCACAAGTCATCCCAGACGGCGCAGCAGCCTGTACAAAAGTCATGCGGCGCGGCGTAACTCGGGGATAAAAAACACTTATCTCGTAATTGCTTTCATGTTACGTTTGGCAGGCACAATCGCTATCCTGGAGAAAACATGTTCAAAACTTTTGATCAAGCCAAACAATTTGTCCTCGAAAAGGGGATCGAGGTCATCGACCTCAAATTCTGTGACTTGTGGGGGCGCTGGCATCACCTCACCATCCCCGCCAGTCAGTTCGAAGCAAAGTTGATGGAGGAAGGAATTGGTTTCGACGGCTCATCCGTGGGGCTGAAATCTGTCAAAGCCGGCGACATGGTGCTTGTACCCGACCTCGCCACCGCCTTCATGGACCCTTTTTGGGAATCACCCACGATGAGTTTTATCTGCCGCACGATGGAAGCGGATACCCACGAAATTTTCGCCAATGATCCACGCAACATCGCCATCCGCGCCGAAGAGTATATGAGATCCACGGGCATCGCCGATGAGAGTCGCTGGGGTCCTGAATTCGAGTTCTATATCTTCGACAGTGTGAGCTTCGAAAATGGGGTCAATCGTTCAGGCTACACCATTGAAAGCTGCGAAGCCGATTGGAACAGTCACGGCGGTGGGCACGGACATTACATCCCCTTGCATGGCGGCTACCATGCCATCCCGCCCAAGGATCAGCTCTACAAAGTCCGCACCCGCATGACCCGGCATATGGAAACGATGGGTGTGCCCGTTAAATATCATCACCACGAGGTCGGCGGACCCGGTCAATGCGAGATCGAAACGCCAATGATGGGTCTCGTCCAGGCGGGTGACGCCACGATGATCATCAAGTATGTCACCAAGATGACCGCCCACGAAAGCGGGCAGACAGCAACCTTCATGCCCAAGCCGCTGTTTGGCGAGGCGGGTAGTGGCATGCACTTCCATCAGCATTTGTTCAAGAATCAAAAGAATGTGTTTTACGCTGCGAATGGCTACGGGTGCTTAAGTCGGGAGGCGCTGTATTATATCGGCGGCTTGCTCAAACATGGCGCCGCGCTTCTTGCGATCACGAACCCATCCACAAATTCGTATCGGCGCCTGGTGCCGGGCTATGAAGCGCCTGTCAACGCGTTCTTCTCGCTTGGTAATCGCAGCTCGGCCGTACGTATTCCAAAATATGCCACCCAGCCCGATACGGCGCGCATGGAGTTCCGTCCTCCGGATGCGACCGGCAATGTCTATCTGATGCTCGCTGCACAATTGATGGCTGGTTTGGATGGAATCAGGAATCAGATCGATCCCACACAAGCAGGCTTCGGACCGATCGATGCGAATATCTTTGCCTGGGATGAAGAGCAGCGCTCCCTGATCAAGCCGCTGCCTTCCTCGCTGAACGAGGCTTTATCTGCCCTCGAGCGAGACCAGGCGTTCCTGACCGAAGGCGGAGTCTTCAGCGATGAGATGCTCAAGCAGTGGGTGGATCACAAACGACATTCCGAATATTTCGCCGTTCGCAATCGTCCGCACCCGTTTGAGATGAGTTTGTATTTTGATGTGTAGATAACCACGACCTTGCGAAGGCTTCAAGCCTTCGCAAGGTTATTTAATTGAAATCTCTTCCCCATTCACCATCACATCCACTCCATCCCCATAACGGATTTCCGGAATTGGCATCGCAATCACTTCCAGCAGCGACGGAATCCAAAAAACCTTGACACCTAGCATTACTAGGTATTATGATGTCAGGTATGACAGGCGAAGCGCTCAAAGGGCATTTGGACTTGCTTTTGTTGGCAATCCTGGCGGATGGTCCCGCCCATGGCTACGCGGTGATCGAATCCCTGAAGCAGCGAAGCGCCGGTCACTTTGATCTTCCGGAAGGGACGGTATATCCCGCACTGCACCGGTTGGAAAGTCAGGGCTTATTAGGCAGTCTCTGGTCGGAGGACTCGGCACGGCGCAGACGGGTCTATCACTTGACGCCCAAGGGTCAGCAGGTCTTATCGAGTCGCCAGGCGGAGTGGAAAAAGTTCTCAAAAGCCATCAATGCGACGATAGGGGTCTGAGATGAGCGAGAATCGAATTCAATCCTATCTGCACAAACTGGAATTTCGTCTCTGGCTGCGCGGTGTGGCGGATAAGGAAACACTGGCTGAGATCGAAAGTCACCTGCTTGAGTCCTTGGAAGCGAACATGCGACGGGGACTAAGCGCGGAAGCAGCGGAAACGCAGACGCTCCAAAGCTTCGGATCCGTCAAAGTAGTGGTATCGACGTTTGAAACAGAAAGGAAGGAAGTGATGCAAACCATACTGGTAGGGTTAGCAGTCCTGGCAGGATTGTTTTCGGCGTATGTCGATTCGCGTCCCACCTGGGACGATTCCGGAATCCTCGCAGGAGGTTTATTACTGGTGAGCGGATTGCTGACCTTGCTCGGTCATCGCAAGCCCTGGCTCATCGCCCTGGCAGTCGGGATTTGGATTCCACTTTACAATATTTATCTCTCGCATGATCTTCGCGTGCTGTTGGTGTTGCTCTTTCCCCTCGTCGGCGCGTATGGCGGATGGCTCGTCCGACTGGGAATCCGCAGGGCGGTGCATCCAGTATGAGATTTTGAGACTAGTACGTCTGCAAATACAAAAAGGGCGACTTGTGAAGGTCGCCCTTTTGCTTGTATTCTCAAACAGACCTAACACACTATCGTATAACTGGTCTCAGCCTGCATATCGTTTGGATCGGTGACGATCAGCCGAACCCAATATGTGCCCGCCGTGACCGGAGGTGTGTAATCGGCTGAAAATTCCCTGGTACCGAACTGATCGAAGTTTGTCGATTGGTTGCCAAGGGAACCACCGAGTTGCGTCTCGAAGCGCCATTTGACAGTCGTAGGTCCGTTGGTTTCAATGGTTCCCTGGATCTTGACCGGAAGAATTGGACCGATACAACCTCCCACACTGATTGACCTTGGGTCGACGTTCACGGCGACGTTGGTCACGGAAGCCTGCGGCGATTCCACCACGGGGATATTGGACACGTTCCCCCCGGTATTCACCACGCTTCCCGAAACCCAGCAGCGCCTGCCGGAGCTTTGCGGGTCTACGATATTCCACCAGCTTCCGTCCGAGCTTTTGCCGGTGATCTGCGAGCTTTGTCCAATCACCAATGCGCTGATCGCGACCCATGCCGTACCTGGACCCAAACGACAGTTCACATTGGCTTCCCTGGGCGATGCAACCGGTACAGAGGGAGTAAATGTCAACGTGGGCGGAAGTGTGTTGGTCGGAGCAGGGGTCAGCGTCGGCTGATTCGTCGGCAGTGGCGGTGTCACCGTGGGAGATAGGGAGGCCGCCAGCGTCGGCGTTTCTGTGGGCGGTAAATTCGAAGGTAAATTGCAGGCGAGCATTGCCAAAACGAGCACGAATAGGGGAAATAAGGTTCGAAGTTTCATCGTCTCTCCTTTGCGTTCATCCATAATACAGGGGCATGATACCACTGACAATAGACCATTTGGACTCTTTCATGCTGTTGGGAGTGGCTATAAGAGTGTGTCAAAAATTGCTTAGCCACAGAGAACACTGGGTCCATTGAGAAAAAGGGTCAAAAATGTCTGCCATCTCGCACCGTCGTGCTCGCGGCATAAGCGCAGCAATCCTGTGGACGAACGGTGTGGACTCGGTGGCTTATACACTTAATTTGCCACTCTCATGGGGTTCAAGAATTCCTTATAAATAACAGGAGCGGATGAAATCTTATCCGCTCCTGTTATTTATGGGTTGATCATTTAATCACTGGATAGGGCGAGCTGGATTTACCACCGAACAATCGAAGCAGGGTTTTTATGACCTTCACACTCGTGGCAATCACCACGATAACGAGGATCAGTGTCGGAAGATAACTGAAGAGCCGTGACAGATCCTGTGCATCATCAGTAATTCCAATGGAATTCAATGCTCCAAGTGTGATACCAAAGACACCCGGGGTTCTCAGGATCGAAACTGCGAGGATCATCCCCGCAATATCGACCAAAATGCCGACGATGCGTGTGGTGGAAGTCCAAACTCTTTGTCCGAGCATGAAACCACTGAAGACGATTTGCAGCAATCCCATGACGTTGATCCACGGCAGGAAGCGGAAGAACGCTTTCGTGAGTACAGGGAAAGTAGACCAGGTTCCGTCGCTCAGAAACCGAATGGAGAGCAAGTTTGGGTACAGATTTAGAACGATCAAGCCCAGCACGCTGAAAATGATGGTGGCGATATGGTCTGCCATATCGATTCGATCCGGGTCGGGCTCACTTTTCAATTCTTTCGGATCCCAATCCTTGGACTCTTTTGCGAACTCTTTTTCGAACTCTTTGGCAGCCTGAGTCCGTTCAATGATCGCGAAGACCAGCACGATGTTTCCAAAGGCAGCGATCAAGCCGCTGAACAGTCCGCCGGCCCACTCGCCAAGTGTGGACACGAACTCCGGACCGGTCAACCCTGTCTCTGCCAGCCCTACTCCCAGTCCGATCAGGGAAGCGCCGGTGACAATAGCAAGCACAATGCGGACTACTCTCTCAAAGATCGGAAACAAGCGCGGGCCGATGAGATATTGATGCTGCTGGGTCCCATATGTGGCCGCGACTTCGCGCGGTGAACCGTATTCCTTCAACAGTTGCATCACTATCGCTTCATTCGCCGGACCGTCACCCTGCTTCCGTTCATCGAGCATATCCTCCAGCGTCGAGCGGATCTCGGCTTCGATATCCGCCCGGTTCTTGCGCGGCAGATGCCTGCCAACTTCGGCTATATATTTATCAATCAGGTTCATTTCGACTTCCTTCCTTACGACAACATTTGTTTCAGGGTCTCAGCCATTGTGGACCATTCGCGTTTGAGTTTGGTCAGCACCGTGCGGCCCTGCGGGCTGATGATGTAGTAGCGCCGCGGGCGGGCTTCGTCCACGATGCGCCAATCGGACTGCAGTAGTCCCTGCGACTCGAGGCGGCGGAGCAGGGGATAGAGCGTACTCTGGTCGATCTCCATGCCTTTATCGGAGAGCGCCTTGAGCAGCGAGTATCCATACTCCTCCTTGCTCAACTGGCTCAGCACCGCAATGGACAGCACCCCGCGTCGCAGTTCCAACAAGATGTTCTGTACAAGTTCATCGTTTTCCATAGTTCACCTTATGGATCGTATTATACTGTATATCATACAGTATGTCAAGGAATAAAGTATAGTGTGATAAACAAAAGGATGGGCAAATCTCATCCTTTTGGCCCCAGTTCGTGGAGCCGGTTGTCAACCCGCTGCTCTGGATTGTTATTTATCCTTCCGTTCACGCCTCAAAAACTCTTCCACCCTTCGAATCAACCTGTATAATGGCGGACCCAACAGCACGACGATCAGTAGGACAAGGATCAGGAACTCATATTTGCCGATGGCGATCATCGGCTCACAGGCAAATGTGCCGAGTAGAAGTGCAAGCAAACCGTACAGAGGTTTCTTATTCATGCCCTACTTCAACATCGGCATCTTAATTCCATGACGTTTCGCCGCTTCGATGGCGATTTCATACCCTGCGTCGGCGTGGCGGACGACTCCCATGCCGGGATCTGTCGTCAGCACGCGCGTGAGGCGCGCTGCAGCTTCAGGTGTCCCATCGGCAACGATGACCTGTCCGGCGTGCTGCGAATATCCCATCCCCACCCCGCCGCCATGATGAAATGACACCCAGGTCGCGCCGCCGACAGCGTTGATCATCGCATTGAGGATCGGCCAATCGGAGATGGCGTCCGAGCCGTCCTTCATGGACTCTGTTTCGCGATTTGGCGAAGCGACTGAACCTGAATCCAGATGATCGCGTCCGATGACAATCGGCGCTTTTACTTTTCCGGTCGCGACAAGTTCATTGAATTTCAAACCCGCTTTGAGGCGTTCGCCGTATCCCAGCCAGCAGATGCGCGCCGGCAATCCCTGGAATGGAACTCTTTCACGCGCCATCTTGAGCCAGCGCTTGAGATGATCGTCTGCAGGGAACAGCTCCATGATCGCTTCATCGGTGGCATAAATATCCTCCTCCTCGCCCGAGAGCGCCACCCAGCGGAACGGTCCCTTGCCTTCGCAGAACAATGGGCGGATGTACGCCGGGACAAAGCCGGGAAACTCGAATGCATCACTCACACCGTTGTTATACGCCTGCTGGCGGATGTTATTGCCATAATCGAAAACTTCTGCACCGGCACGCTGGAACGCAAGCATCGCCTGCACATGCTTCGACATCGAATCCATCGACATCTTTTTATATTTCTCCGGATCAGAATTCCGGAGCTCATTCGCCGCGCTTACCGACAAACCGGATGGGACGTAGAACAGCGCCTCATGCGCAGAGGTCTGGTCCGTTACCACATCTGGGATGACGCCGCGCTCTGACAGCTCGTGATAGACATCTGCCGCGTTGCCGATGAGGCCGATCGACTTTGGGATTTGCTTATCCTTGAACTCCTCCACGAGTGTCATGGCTTCTTCCAAATTATCCACCACCATATCCACATACCCAATCGCACGGCGGCGCTGGGCGCGTTCCGGATCCACTTCGACGATGAGTCCGACACCTTCATTCATGGTGATCGATAGCGGTTGCGCACCGCCCATCCCGCCAAGACCTGCAGTGAGGACGAATTTCCCTTTGAGCGTCCCCCAGCCTTTGAGTTTTGCCAAGGCCCCGAAGGTTTCGTAGGTGCCCTGCAGGATACCCTGCGTACCAATATAGATCCATGAACCGGCGGTCATCTGCCCGTACATGATGAGTCCCTTTTTGGCTAACTCATCGAAATATTCCCACGTTGCCCAATGTGGAACGATATTGGAATTGGCGATCAGTACCTTCGGGGCATCCTTGTGACTCTTGAACACAACAACCGGCTTTCCCGATTGCACGAGCAGCGTTTCATCATCTTCGAGATTCTTGAGCGACTCCAGAATGGCATCGAACGCCTCCCACGAACGAGCAGCTTTGCCGCGCCCGCCATACACGACGAGGTCTTCCGGTTTTTCAGCCACCTCCGGGTCGAGATTATTTTGGATCATGCGATAGGCAGCTTCGCTCAGCCAGTTCTTGCAGGTAAGTTGCGTGCCGCGTGGAGCGTGGATAACGCGGGTGTTGGACATTGAAAACCTCCGTGAGACGTTCGGGTTGGTATCTTCCGATTGATTATACGTCACCCAATCTCGAGGATAAATTCTGTGGAAATGCAAAACTCCCTCGCGGCAGCGTGCGCGAGGGAGCAAGTTTGAAAGGAGTATTAATCTACGGTTCCAGAAGTGTAATCGAGTCGGAGACTTTATCCAAGACTGGTAGCAGTTCCTCGCCAAATTGCTGAAGGGTCGCCAACTGGACCATGATCACCTTGTCATTGACCTGGAAGATGATCGCCCTGGAGCGAACCTGGACATTGGTTCCTGCTGCTGTGGGCGATGTTTGCTCAAAATCAAAGGTTCCAACCTCGACACCATTGGCATTATTTTTCGCAAGATTTCCGCTGGAGAGTACGGTGGCGCCCTGCTGTGTCATTGATTCCTCTAACGCGCCCGTGACAAAATCCAGTGGCATCGCAGCCATGATTTTATCTTCGACGGCGGTGATGGTCAGGTTCGTCGAAAAGCCATTGACCACATATTTTGAATCGGTGTTGATCGCAATCACGCGAATGACATTGGGATCCAGTTGTTTGAAGGTCTCGGCCAGATCCTTGAATGACGGGTTCTCAACTGAGAGATCGTTCAGGATTGCCGCAACATCCTTTGAGCTGAGTGGGATGACAGTCCAGCCTTCCGGAAGGGTCAATTGGTATCGATTGTCATAATCGGTGAAGAGTGTCGAGCCGTCCGGTTGCTCCTCCCTTTTTACTCCGACGGGTAACGGTGTCGGCGATGGGGTCTGAGTCTCTGTTGCCGTAGGGCTGGGTGTGAATGTAGGACTTGGCGTATACGTAATGGTTGGCGTTGGCGTTTCAGTGGCAAACATACTGGAGATTTCAGAAATACTTGAACAGGAAAGGATCGCCAGACTCAGGATGGCGACAAAAACACCCAGCTTTTGAATGATCTTATGTTGATTCACTTTTACTCCTTGAAGACTTCGATGCTTGTGAAATTTATGAGCATGCGTTTGTTTTGATTACGGTTTGAGCAATGTCAGGCTGTTGACCACGGGTTCGAAATCAGGCAGGGCTGTGTCTTTGAATTCCAAGTTCGTCTGGAAATCCAGAGTGAGGATTCCCGAAGGCAGGTCAAAGAACACCCGTCTTAAGAATATTTTGTCCGTATCCGTATAGTTCCAGCTCTCCTCAATGACCAGGACTTTGGTGCCATTGGCGGTCTCCTCGAAGTTATTTGAGAGGCGCTGATAGCCTACAAGTAAATCAGCACGGTTACTTTTCATTTGCGACCACTCCTGGAGGGTCTGTAATTGATCGAACTGCTGGACGACAGTGATATCAGAAATCATGCCGTTCACAATATGCCCCGGTCGGGTATCAATGGCATTCAGGCGCAGATGGTCTGCATCATCATTCTGAAGTTTGGTCAGGCGCTCATTGATCGCCGGGTTTTCCAAAACCGACTCCAACGTAAACGCACGGTAATACTCCGGCTCATTAAGACGGGTTACCAGCCATCCGACTGGAATGACGAGTTGGTATCCCAGCTTGTGGTCGCTGAAAAGCGTGCTTTGATCTTCGCGGATCACAAGCGACGTTCCCTGCAGGGATATTTTGGGTGTGGGTGTTGGTGTTTCGGTTGGGACAACAGAAGGAGTGGCGGTATAGCCATTGGCGGTCTCTGTTTGTTTTGCCAGCGCGCGGGCTGTGCTGGCGAGACTCGTCTCTACGCTGCTCGGGTTGGCAATAGGTTTGGGTTGCAGCGGTCCACAGGCAATCAGCGACAACAGGATCACAAATGGAAGGATAAGAACACGTGGGCGATGTAGCTTCATGGTTCCTCGATAATGATCTAAAAGCTTTTCAACAAGATATTCTATTGTGGCTCGACCAGCTTTACGCTGTTCACTACCTGTTCAAAATCGGGTAATACGGTATCCTTGAAACTATTGTTGGCATAAAAATCCAGCACCAGGGTTCCTGTCGCAAGGCTAAAGAACACACCTCTGTGAAATATTGTATTGGATTGATCCTTCGACCAGGTCTGCTCGATCACCAGGATTCGGGTCCCATCCGCAGTTTTTGGATAGCCCAGGGAAGTAAGCCTGTAGTTCTTGAACGGGCTTTTTCGATTCCCTTCGGCTTTCGCCCATTTTTCCAGGCTGCGCGTATCACCAGGCTGAAAGATCACATTGATATCGGAAATCACGCCGTTGGGAATGTGCCCTTCACGGATATCAAACGCGTCCAGGCGATAATTATCCAGGTCGAGATCCTGGATCTGCGTCAGGCGTTCATTGAGGGCCGGGTTTGCCAGCACCACCGCGGATGTAAACGCATCATAATACTCGGCTTCATTGACTCGAACCGCCATCCAGCCGGCAGGAATGACCAGTTGGATGCCTGCCTTGTAATCGGTAAACAGCGCACTCTGGTCCTCCTGCACGACGAGTGTCGTGCCATTCAGGGAGATTTTTGGAGTTGGGGTAAGGGTTTCTGTGGGGAGAACGATGGGCGTGGGCGTGTATCCCATGGCGGTCTCTGTTTGTTTGGCAAGTGCCTGGGCTGTGCTGGCTAGCGACGTTTCCACGCTGGGAGGATTTGTAACGGGCGTGGATCGAGCTGTCCCACAGCCCACCAATAGAAGAAGAAGAACAAAGCCAAGAAAAGCCTGACAGACCTGGTTCCGGTGCATAATATCCTCCGTGATAAAAAAATTCCTCCCATTCATTATACGCCAGGAGGGATGTCTCCTTTGCATGGCAAATGAATTGCGATTGGATATGTTATCTGAAAGCGCATCCATCTGTCTTGGAAAAGATTGCTTACCCGGTAATGAAAAAACCTCCCGGCAATTCCATGCCAGGAGGAAGTTGGTGAAAATTTTTTCAGGAAACTTGTGCCAGCATATCGGCGAAATTCGTTCGTTTCAGCCGATTGACCAGTTCTTCCTGAGCGTCGCACCAGACTGGTTTGATCGGACAATTCTCGTCGAAGGTGCAAGCTCCTTCGTTGCCAACGCATTCGTTCAATTGGATGGGTCCGTCAATCGCTTCCACCACTTCAAGTAGTGTGATGTCTTTGGGATCCCGGGCGAGCGTCACGCCGCCGCGCGCACCGCGTGAGGTGTGGAGGAGTCCTGCGATGGAAAGCTGGGAAATGATTTTCGCAAGGAATGAAGGTGGAATGTTTTGTTCCTTGGCTACAGTGCTTGTTGCTGCCCGCTCATTGCCATCTATGCGTGCCAGATGGAGTACCGCCCGAACAGCGTAGTCAGCTTGACGTGTGATTTGCATGATGACCTTCTTTCAAAAATAGACAATCCCTGTCTCTAAAGACGATTTTATTGTCCTGCTAACATTACTGCAAGTGATAGGTGTCACGGATGAATTATGACCTTTTGCTCCAAATTATATGATGGCAAATGGGTAAAAAACCCCATGGTTTTGGTTTTGGAGGGGGATTTCTCATGTTCATTGGTTGTAAAGGAGAACAAAGACCCCTCTCCGAAGAGAGGGGTGAGCAAATCTTAGTCACTGTTTATCAAAAGGTTGCCCGCTGCCATCTTGACCAGGATGGTCAGGGTGAAACCTTCCCCTTCCTGCGTGTAATCCTTTCCGTTCTGCGACCAGCCCGAACCATGGTTAATGTTCACAGCGGCACTTTCGACGGTTACTTTGGCGTCCAGGTCCTGAGGAACGATCAGGCTGACATTTCCCAAACCGGAGTCAACCGTGACCACTGCATCCTGTTGGAGTTCGCCGCTAAAGTCAAGCGTGTAGTTGCCTGCTCCGCCCGAGAACGTCAGCGTGGAAAAATTTGCGTTGGCGAGACCGGTCAGCTTCACATCGGATGCGCCAGTCGCATAACGCAGGATCGACATCTCGATCGGATTCGGCTTCGAGAATGACAGGTCGACATTCGATGCGCCATCCTTCACCTCCAGGCTCTTCAAGGAAAGCCCGCCAAGTTCGAGCGTTCCATCGTATGCACCGGCCGCGATCACGAGGTCCAGCGGCATGTCACCCAACTTCAGATCCCATTCGTTCTTCATATCTTTGAACGGAGGCAGGCTTTTGAAGTCACCCTGCCGGATCTCGATGTTGCTTCCATCCTTGATGATCTCGGGTTTCAAATCTTCCACATTATAGACGGCGGTTCCATCCACAAGATTCTTTGCGCCCGGTGACAAAGTCAACCTGCCCGCGCCGAATGAAAGGGATAAATGGATTTCTTTTGATGTTGGGACTGCAACCGTTATGGCCTCCCTGACTTCCGGTCCTGCTGCGGGTCGATCTGGCAGGTCAATGCTGAACCCGCATGCCATGGAGGCAAGTGAGAGTACAAGAATAGCTAAAATAATTCTTACGTTCATGGTGTATCTCCTTCTGTGCCTTATACGAGGGAGATACCCATGAGTTGCAGAATGACTAGCCGCCCGTCTCGATGTATTTCAAATCATTCGGTCTATATCGCGCTAAAATCTCTGTCGATTCGTTTTCCAGCACACCCCCGTAATAGCTCTTGATATGTCTGCGAATATAGGGGTTAGTTTCCACGCTTAATTTGGAATGAACAACCAGGTCATGTTTCGCAAAGATGATATGAGGGACATCTGCCATCACCACAGCGCCTAAACACATGGGACACGGTTCCACGGTGGTGAACAGGATGGCTCGTTTATAGTCTGTCCAAAGTTTGTGGCCGCCATTCAGTAATGCATTTAATTCCGCATGACTGAGCTGACTTTTTGATTGCTGATGACTTGCTCTGCCTCGCGAAATGATTTCTCCATCCAACACGAGTACTGCGCCAATTGGCAATTCGCCAGCCTGACCTGCCGCCTTCGCTTCTGCCAACGCCTGATGCATGAATCTTTCAAGATCAAGGTTCGCCAGTTCGGGAGACAATAAATCACCGGTCGCTAACACTGGCTACCTTGCGCCCTTGAGGCAATTCGCGTGCCGCAAATGCCGCATCCAATGCCTGCTGGAGGGAACGCACTTCAATGATTTCAATTCCCTTGGGATAGGGTTCCGCTTTTCGTAGAGCCTTCGGAACGATCGCTGTTTTGAATCCCAGTTTTTGTGCTTCACGCAAGCGAGCAACCATCTGGCCGGGCATACGTAACTCACCGGCGAGGCCGATCTCGCCGATCAATACCGCATCTGCCTTGACGGAAACATCTCTCCACGAGGAGGCGATTGCCACAGCCACTGCCAGGTCCGCGGCGGGTTCATCAATTTGTAAACCACCGACCACGTTGACAAAAATATCCTGCTCGGAGAGTTTCAAACCGGCGCGCCGTGTCAGCACCGCTGCGATCAACAGCAGACGATTGAAGTCCACGCCATTTGCGGTCCTGCGCGCGTTGCCAAATTGAGTGGGAGAAGTCAGCCCCTGGATTTCAACCAGGATGGGTCGGGTACCCTCCATGGTCACTGCGATCGCGGAGCCCGCGGCGTTGATCATGCGTTCTGCGAGAAACGCCTCGGATGGGTTCGTCACTTCGATCAGGCCACCTTCGCGCATTTCGAAAACGCCGACTTCAGCGGTTGCGCCAAAACGGTTTTTTACGGATCGCAACAGGCGATATGCCTGGAAGCGATCTCCTTCGAGGTAGAGAACTGTATCCACAACATGTTCCAACACGCGTGGACCGGCAATCGTCCCCTCCTTCGTAACGTGCCCAATCACAAAGACGGAGATGCCTCGGGTCTTTGCCAGTTCCCGCAACTGCGATGAACATTCGCGAACCTGACTCACCGAGCCGGCTGAGGAATCCAGGTTGGAGAGATAAACGGTTTGAATGGAGTCTATGATCAATAAGTCCGGCTTGACTTCATTGACGTGGTTAAAGATGATCTCGAGATTTGTTTCGGTGACCAGTAGAAGATTTGCGGGCAGGGGCGCAGAATGTTTAGAATTGCCATCGGTGCTCAATCGGGTAGCGCGCATTTTGATCTGTCGTTCTGATTCCTCACCGGAGACATACAATACGCGTTTCACGGCCGCCATCTCCATTGCCATCTGCAACATGAGAGTGGATTTACCAATGCCAGGGTCGCCGCCAACCAACACGATCGAACCGGGTACGATACCGCCGCCAAGGACGCGCGCAAACTCTTCAATGGGGACCTTGATGCGGTCCTCCGCGTCCGAGGTCACATCGCCAATCGAGCGGGGAACGGACCGGCCGGTCAGTCCACGAACTGCTGTATTTTTCGTCGCAGGCTCATCGTGGACGACTTCCTCCACCATGCTATTGAATGCTCCGCACTGCGGGCATTTGCCCATGTAGGATGCCGCAACCCGTCCGCATTCCTGACAGACATAACGTGTATGTGTTTTTGCCATAATACCTCGTACGAACAGTAGGGACAGGCAGCTCGCGCAGCACGCAAAGCGAGCCTGTCCCTATGAGTATAACAGAAATTATGTTCTAATCTTATTGAGCGGTGACTGCGTAGATCTGATTGAGCATTTTCAGGAATTCCTCCGACGGTCGCTCTTTCAAAATCTCTTTGCGTGATTCGCGATCGAGCGTTTTCAGCAACAAATATTGAACGGCGTACTTGCGGAAGAGACGCTGCCCATCCTCTTCGCCATAGAACTGAATGCTCTTCTGCAAATGTTCATGGACCGTTTGTTGCAGCATTTCAGGCGACACCTGTTCGCGATCCAGGCCCGCAAAGATCCAGGGATTGGCGATCGCGGCGCGCCCGATCATGACCGCGTCGCAGTGGGTATACTGTTTCATGCGCCTGATGTCGCCGACTGTCCTCACGTCGCCCGAGCCGATGACCGGTATCCTGACGAGTGACTTCACTTCAGCAATCGCATCCCAATTCGCGTCCCCGCTATAGCGCTGTTCCTTCGTCCGTCCGTGGATGGCGATCAGCGAGCCGCCGTTTTCCTCCACGATGCGGGCGATCAGCTTATAGTTTTGATTCCGGTCCCATCCCAGACGGATTTTGCCGGTGACCGGGACTCTCAGTGCGGCAGTCAGCCTCTTGAATGTGCGGGCAATCTTCAACGGAGTCGGCATCATGCCTACGCCTGCCCCGCGGTCCGCAATGGATTTGGCGGGACAACCCATATTGATATCGATAATGTCCGGGTTGAGTTCCTGCACCCGCAGGGCTGCTTTTAGGATCAGGTCCGGATCATCCCCGTAGATTTGAAACGTGATGGGTCGCTCGACTTCTTCGAAGTAAAGCCGCTTGGCAGGCTCCTTCGAGCGGCTGAGAATCTTTTCCACTTTCACAAATTCGGTGTAGCTCATCGCGGAACCCAGGAGGCGGCAAATCGACCGGAAGGGCCAGTCAGAATAACCGTCCATGGGCGCGAGGATTGTGTCTCCGTAGATGGGGACTTCACGTACCGTAAAGGAGGGAGCAGGCTCTAATAATGCAGTCTTATAGCTAAAGCTTGTTTCCATGACTCGGGAGTATAACAGAATGTCTGGCTTACACACGCGGTGCTATACTGGACTTGATAAGTAATTGATAAGGAAATCATCCATGCAGACCCTTGTAGTACTCTCGATCCTGTGCATTGCTGCCCTTACGGGCTGTATTTCGGTTGAAAAAACACCCGCAGTCGAAGCAACTTCCACTCCAGACAAGGTCCCAACTCATATCCTGTTCGACGATTTTTCCTATTCCGCCGCGGACGAAATGGAGGCGAACGGCTGGATAATCCGCAACGGACAGGGCTGGCCAGGTGTAACAGGCGCCTCCTTCCGGGCCGAAAATGTTTCCTTTATGGATTACCCAAACCCAACCAGGAATCGCGTTTTGCGGCTGACATCCTCTACAAATGGAACCGGCGAAAATACCTTTCAGACGCAGATCTGTCATCAGCGCAAATACTTCGAAGGGACGTACGCGGCGCGCGTCCGCTTTAGCGATGAACCCGTGACGGGAGGCGATGGCGATGAAATCGTCCAAACCTTCTACATGATCACACCGTATGACAAGCCGTTGAATCCCGATTACAGCGAGATGGATTTCGAATACATGCCCAACGGCGGCTGGGGCGGTGCTCCGACGACGATGCAGGTCACCACCTGGCAAACGGTCCAGATCGAACCGTGGAACGCGGACAATGCCAGCAATCTGGCTGCCGGGAGTTTGTCCGGCTGGCACACACTGGTGGCGCAGGTGATGGGTGGCACGGTCCGTTATTTTGTGGATGGAAAATTAATCGCCCAACACGGCGGGGGTTACTACCCCGACGCACCCATGTCGGTCAATTTCAACCTGTGGTTTATCGAAAGCGGACTCCTCCAGACGGACGATGTCCGTGAATATCAGGAGGATATCGATTGGGTCTTTCATGAAGCCGATGTATTGCTGATGCCCGATGAAGTCGAAGCAAAGGTGGCCGATTTTCGGAACACAACCATGGATTTTCAGGATACCGTCTCGCCCGGAGCTGTGGCGTTGTCATCGCCTTGCGATCTATAAAGAAATGATTCCAGGGCATCTGTTGGAGGTAGTGATGAAAAGCCAGTTAATTCGAAAGCTCGCGTTGGTTCTAGTGGTACTTGTGCTGGTGGGGTGTCATGAAATGGAGGCGACAACGAAAATCGATTCTAACGGTTCAGGTGAAATGCAGGTGGGAATTGGGTTTTCTGCCGAGGAGCGGGCAAACCTGGAAAAACAAAACGGCAATTCGCAGGATTTCTGCAATACTTCGCAGAAAACTCCGAATGTCAAGGTGACTGAAGAACAGCGCGACGAAGAGACCTGGTGCATTACAACCACTCCGTTTAAGGACTTGGATGAATTGCGCAGCCTATATACGCAATGGGAGGGAATCAAGATCAACCGCCTGGAGATCGGTAATGAGAAGTTTTACTATGATGTAGATCTTGATACCCTTTCAGAGGACTCCAGTTTCTCAGTACAGACGGACATCACCTGGACAGTGGTTCTGCCTGGCACACCGATTTCGCATAACGCCGATCAAGTGGATGGGAACACGCTAACCTGGATACCAACACCGAAAAGTGGGATCATCAAGTTCCAGGCGCAGAGCGAAGCTCCTCCGCACTTCAACTTTCCTTCCTGTAGCGCGGCTTTCATCGGCTTGTTTGCAGCCCTGATTTATTTGAAACAGCGCGGAAGGG
>Ga0065705_10001885_pt1 | contig 20833 bp, 21 predicted proteins | sample SwibulcommuniRL2_FD_59092 | JGI IMG/M metagenome (GOLD analysis project Ga0065705, IMG submission 59092) | Bulk soil microbial communities from switchgrass field near Rose Lake, East Lansing, Michigan, USA - RL2 Bulk Soil v2 (version 2) | ecosystem: Environmental > Terrestrial > Soil >...
GAAGCACATGTTTACTGATGTACGTGTATACGTATCTACTTCTCAATAGGAGTCTACATGTCTCTACGAAAAGTCTTTGAAGAACATCCTGAACGGCGCTATATCATGTTTGGAGGCAAGGGCGGCCTGGGGAAAACCACCTTCTCTGCTGCGACTGCCTACTGGCTTGCTCAACAGGGCAAGAAGGTACTGGTCTTTTCAGTCGATCCACAGGCAAGCCTTTCCGATATCTTCCAAAAGGATATCTTCGGCAAGGGTCCTGTGAAGATCATGGATAACCTGTGGGCACAGGAGATCGATGCCGACCAGCACATCAAAGCCTATCAAAACGAAATTAGGCAGAAGATCCTGGATATGTACGGCTTCGATCAGGTCCCTGAGGAAATCGAACAGTACATCCAGGCTGCGTCGGCGGAACCTGCCATGGAAGAGAGTGCCATCTTCGACGCGGTCGTGGATATTGTAGTCGAGGGCAATTACGATTACTACATCTATGACCTCGTTCCGCTCGGACACGCCCTTTACTATCTGAGCATGGCAAAGGTCTACGACGAGTGGATCAACAAGATCACGAAACTACGCGAGGAAATGCGCGAATACGAGGAGATGGTCTCACGCCTCAAACGCCAAAAGGAGACCGAAGAAGACGCGATCCTCAAGGAACTGCAATATATCCGCGGGCGGATCAACGCCTCGTCTCAGATCCTGACCGACAAGGAGAAAACCGGTTTCTTCTTTGTGGTCATTCCCGAGGAAATGATCCTGATCGACACCGCCAAGGCAGCGGAATTATTCGCCAAATTCGACGTGCCGATCATGGGGTACGTGGTCAACCGGGTCATCCCGCGTGTGCTCCTGGGACAGAATATTCCGCCCTATTTGAAAAACCGGATCGAAATGCAGGACAAATATCTAAAGCAGATCGATGAGACATTTGGCGATCAGGTGGCATCGCAGGTTCCAGAACTCGAGAGGGATGTCACCGGTTTGGAAATGATCAAGAAACTTTCCGAGATCATGTACGGCGAGGTCGTAGGAGAAAAGCTATGAGCACCAATGCCATCGAAACTCCCATGAAAGACTACGTGAAGAACCATGACAAGCTGCGCTATATCTTTTTTGGCGGCAAAGGCGGGGTGGGGAAAACTGTCATGGCCGGGGCGACCGCGATCTGGCTTGCAAAACAGGGCAAACGCGTCATGCTGGCATCCACGAATCCGGTTCATAGCCTGAGCGGCTTGCTCGGTCAAAATGTGTTTGGCAAACCCACTGAAGTAACTGGGGCTCCGCATCTGTGGGCATATGAGATCGATACCAAGGAGACGATTGAACGGTCCAAGCAGGACATCCGGGACAAGATCCAGTGGTTCCTGAAGTTTGCGGATATTTCCACGAAGGCTGAAGAATTTGTCGAATCGGCGACCATGAACCCAGCCTTCGAAGAATCCGCGATGTTCGAAAACATGGTTGATCTGATGCTGCGCGATGAGTACGATGTGTATGTGTTCGACACCGCACCGACGGCCAATGCGCGGCGCTTGTTGGGAATGTCCAAGGTGTATTCTCTGTGGGTTAACAAGATGGTGAAGAGTCGCGAGGAAGCGCGTTCATTGCGCGAGTTACTATCCTTCACTAAGAAGAAGGAAGCTGATCCGCTGATGGAATATCTCGTCTCCTTCCGTGACCGGATGGGGAAAGCCCAAAAGCTGCTAACCGATGCAGACCTGACGGCGTTCTTCTTTGTGACGCTGGCAGAGGCGCTGCCGATCGCGGTGATCACCCGCTTTATCGACTGGTTCCATGATTTTGGCATTCCGGTTGGCGGTGTGATCGTCAACATGTTGATCGACCGCTCACAGGTCACAGCCGAGTCGCCGGAATTTGTCCACAACCGCGTCGACATGCAGGCGCGCTACATGGACGATGTCTGGACGAAGTTCGAAGGAATGGTGCGTTCCATCATACCCCTTTATGAGAATGAGGTGCGCGGCACCGCCTCGCTGACACGTATGGGCGATGCATTATTTACATGAGAAAGCAGAGTGAGGTGTGGTATAACCCTCACACTCACATTTTATATGACACCGACTCAAAAGCGAATCAACCACAAGCGAAGCAGTCCTGTGGACAAGCTCGCCGAGATTCTTTACGGCATGGCGATGCATGACCAGGTGCGTACGCTGGCAAAACAGCGCGGCTCCCTGGAACACCTGTTCGTGTTGATCAGTTTCGGCGACCTGCTCGGTGTACCTGTCCTGCCGCCGTATTACAGCCTGCGGTTGCTGCCGTTCATTGTTCCGCTCATCAATAACTGGAAGCGGCGCATGTTGCGCGAGCGCGATTTGATGGATGCGATATTCTAAGAACCTTGCGAAGGTTGCGAACCTTCGCAAGGTTCTGTAACATGAGAGTAACCCTATGAGAGCTGTCCGTGTTGAACAGTTTGGGGGACTGGAAGCATTGCGGATTCAAGACGTCCCTGTGCCAGAACCTGGCGAGGGAGAGGCGCGGGTCAAGATTGAAGTGATCGGAGTCAACTTTCTCGACATCTACCAGCGCATCGGTCGATACCAGGGATCCCTGCCGTTCACACTGGGACAGGAAGCCGCGGGAGTCGTGGATGCGGTCGGCACCAGCGTGACGGACGTAAAACCAGGTGACCATGTTGCTTATGCAATGGTGCAAGGTTCCTATGCTGAATACGCAATTGTCCCAGCCTGGCAACTCGTCCTCATCCCGGCAGGCGTGGATGCATCGCAGGCAGTCGCCGCGATGGTGCAGGGAATCACGGCTCATTACCTGACCCATAGCACCTATCCGTTAAAAGCAGGCGAGACCGCCCTCGTGCACGCGGCAGGAGGCGGGACCGGCGGATTGCTTGTACAGGTCGCTAAACGCTGTGGAGCGCGGGTGATCGGGACCGCCTCCACCGAGGAGAAGGCGCGGCTGGCGCGCGAGGCGGGCGCCGACGAGGTGATCCTTTACACTCAGACAGATTTCGAAGCTGAAGCCAAACGGCTGACTAACAACGAAGGTGTGGATGTGGTTTATGATTCAGTAGGAAAGGACACCTTCGATAAAAGCCTGAATTGCCTGAGACGGCGCGGATACATGGTTCTGTACGGTGCATCATCCGGCGCGGTCCCGTCACTCGATCCACAAGTGTTGAATGCAAAAGGATCTATTTATTTGACCCGACCTTACATCGGTCACTATACTGCGGATCGCCTCGAGTTATTGGGAAGGATGAACGATCTATTCCAGTGGATTACAGCCGGCGAATTGAAGGTTCGGATCGATAAAACATTCCCGCTTGCCGAGGTTGCTGAAGCACATCGCTATCTCGAAGAGCGGAGATCCAAAGGAAAGTTGTTATTGCTTCCATAAGCGGGAAGAGCGATCGCCGAAAGTTGAAGCCACGGAGCCGGCTTATGCCTCCGTGGCTTCAATGATTCTGTGGAACCACTTCAAAATCTGATACCATTACATTGACCTGGAGACAATTATGGATTTAGGGCTCAAAGACAAACGCGCGTTCATTGCCGGTTCGTCGCGCGGACTCGGATATGCGACCGCATTACTTCTTGCAAAAGAGGGCTGTAAGGTTGTGCTGAACAGCCGCGCGGAGGAAAAGGTCGAGGCGGCAGCGGAGTCAATCGTCAAGGAAACAGGAACTCAGGCTTTCGCCGCCGCCGGAGATGTGAGCGACGCAGCAATGGCGGAGGTTCTGATCAAATCGGCGACGCAATCGCTTGGGGGACTTGACATCCTGATCACCAACGCTGGCGGACCTCCGGCGGGATCGTTTGAGATCTTTGAGGAGGAAACCTGGCAAAAGGCAGTGGATACCTCGTTCATGAGCCATGTCCGCCTGATCCGCGCCGCCCTGCCACACCTGCGAGCATCGGATGCGCCCAGCGTATTGACGTTCACCTCCTACACGGTCAAGCAACCGATGCTGAATCTGGTGCTGTCGAACAGCGTGCGTGCTGCCACTGCAGCGCTTACCAAGTCCCTGGCGCTGGAACTCGGCAAGGATGGAATCCGTTTTAACTCCATCCTGCCCGGCTGGACGATGACCGAACGCGTCCAGCATCTGATGGAATTCCGCGCCGAAAACAACGAAACTACTGTTGAGGAAGAATTGGCGAAGCAGATTGCCGAAATCCCGCTGGGAAGGGTTGCACAACCAGATGAATTTGCAAAAGCAGCTGTATTCCTGCTCTCGCCTGCCGCATCGTATATTACGGGCGTGATGCTCAACGTGGACGGTGGAATCGTGAAGGGCTTATTTTAGTGAAGCATATTCTGATGATTTTTCTTACATTCTTATTTGTGGGTTGTGCTCCTCAACCGACAGGTACAGCACAGACTACTCCCACTACGCTGCCTTCGACAATGGGTGAAGCGCAGGATGTGCTGGTTAATTTTCTGAGATTCCTCCATGTGAAGAATTACGCCGAGGCGGCTCCACTTTATGGCGGCGAATACGAACAATTGCAGGTGTTCAATCCCAAAATCGACGCAAATGATCACGTCGCGCTTTGGGCATGGGCATGCGACAATCAACTGCTGCAATGTCTGGAAGCGCGATCGGTGACGTTCCAACAACTGGTCGGGGACACGTATGTCTTTCAGGTAGAATTCAGCAATCCTGACGGCAACTTGTTCGTCCTGGGTCCGTGTTGCGGAGCCAATGAGACCGAGATGCCACCCGTCTCACAGTTCGAATACACAGTCAGTCGAAACGCGGATCACCGCTATGTTGTCATGAATACACCTCCCTATGTGCCATAAAAGGAAACGATGTCAATCTCATCCTGCCTGAACTGCGGCGCGTCCGAAATGGACCGACCGCTCATCACCTTGAAATTTCAACAACAGGAGCTTTCGATTTGTCCGCAATGCCTGCCAACGTTGATCCATAAGCCCTATCAACTGGCAGATAAACTTCCAGACTTTACGCCTTCTGAGAATCTCCCACCCGACGATCATTGATTCCATTCATGAACCGATTGTCCTTCCTGGCGCGAACATCGATCCTGATCGCGTTCTTCTTCTTCATTGATAAAATGATCTTCGCCTTCATACGCGAAGGCATTATTTCCCGAATTTACCGGGATGAAGTCGGGTTACTGGACGTGTTTAATTCGGCGAACAACGTCCCCGATGTGTTATTTGCACTGATCTCCGGCGGCGCCCTGGCGATGGCGTTCATCCCTTTGCTGCGGGATTATCTTTCTACAAAAGGACGGGATGCTGCCTGGGATCTATTTTCGCGTGTTGCAAACCTTGCGTTTCTAGTGACCGGACTTGTTGCAATACCGATAGCTATCTTTGCACAACAAATTGTGGACACTGTGATCGTCCCCGGTTTTACTACGGAACAAAGAGGCCTGGTTGCCGAACTGATGCGCCTCAATCTCATCAGCACGATCATCTTTTCCATCAGCGGTCTGGTAATGGCGAGCCTGCAAGCCAACCAGCATTTCCTCTTGCCTGCTCTTGCGCCATCCATGTACAACGTGGGTCAAATCTTCGGCGCTGTGGTTTTTGTGCCGCGTTTTGGGATCCATGGATTGGTCTACGGTGTCATTCTGGGCGCGGCATTGCATCTGCTTGTTCAAGTCCCCGCTCTGTTCAAATACGGATTTAAATGGACACCTGCCATCGACCTGCGCGACACGGGCTTGATCGAGGCACTCAAACTGCTGGGACCACGTTTGCTTACCATGGGCGGTATCCAGGCGATTGTCATCTTAAGGGACAGAATGGCATCATTCCTCCACCAGGAGGGAGCCGTGACTGCGCTGGCAAGGGGATGGCAGATCATGCAAATCCCTGAGACCCTGCTTGGCACGGCTATCGCTACCGCGATGCTCCCTACCCTAGCAGAGTACGCTTCGCGCGCCGATTGGACTGAATTCCGTTCAGCCGTCGAACGCGCCCTGCGAGTTTTGATTTCGCTGACCATCCCGGTCGCGGCCGTCCTTGCGGCAGGGGTAAGTCCGCTCGTGCGGGCTGTGTTCGGCTTCAGCGCGGAGACATCCACGCTGATCACCTGGACCACCCGCGCCTATTTGCTCACGCTGACCGGTTATTCCATCCAGGAGATAGCGGCGCGGTCGTTCTATGCCCGCAAGGAGCCGCTGTTTCCACTGTACGCTGTCCTGTTGCGGCTGGCGATATTCGTTTTAATCGGCATCGCGGGAATTACTTTTTTCCGGAATATTGGCGCGCCGGTCATTGCATTTGCGGAGATCGCCCTGTTGATCGAGTCGATTGTCCTGTTAAGCTGGCTCAGCAAACGGATGCATGAGCCTCTCAACGTGTGGAGCGCGGTCGGCAAAGGGGTGGTGGCTGCGCTGCTCGGAGGCGCGGTCGCCTACGGCGTGGCTTGGAAGGTCCCCGGATCCGCCGTTTTGACAGCGTTACTGGGAATGACAGTGGGTGGGCTGGTCGCGCTGCCCATCATCTGGTCTGAAGTCAAATTGCTTCTAAAGCTTTAGAGATACCCTTGCGAAGCTGCCCTGAAGGACGTGGAACCTTCGCAAGAGTTACGCCATTTCGTTAGGATATAATTAAACCCATGATTGAAAACACCGGAATTTCTGATAGCACACAACCCAACAAACCCGTCACAAAAAACAGGCGCGGACGCAGATTCCTGTTAAGCGCGCTTGGTGTAATTGCACTTCTTGCCGTCGCAATCCTGGGTGGTTACTCATCCGGAATCGGCATCCGCAGGACCACCCAATCGTCTGTCATCATGCAGCAGCTTGGCGAGCAGTATCAGAACACACTGATCGATATTCAGTTCGGGCGTTATGAGATCGCCAGGCAGCGTCTGGAATGGATCATTGCAAACGATCCCTCGTTCCCTGGCGCACAGCAAAAACTGACCGAAGTGCTTGTGCTAAGCAACCAGTCGACGCCCACGCCAACACCGTCGCTCACCCCGACTCCCGATTTCAGCGGCGCGCAGGAGGCTTTCGCCAGTGCCCAGCAAATGATCATTGCCCAGAACTGGCCCGAAGCGCTCCGCGCCCTGGACCAGATGCGAAAACTCGATCCCTCCTACCAGCAATCGCAGGTGGATGGCATGTATTATTTTGCATTGCGCAATTATGGTTATAGCCTGATCACCCAGCAGGGCAATCTCGAAGGTGGTATTTACCAGCTTACCCTGGCAGAACGTTTTGGTCCGCTGGACCGGGATTCGAATGGTTTGCGCGAAGGTGCGCGCTACTACATCATCGGCGCATCGTTCTGGGGATTGGATTGGGCACAGGCAGTTGCCTATTTCGACCAGGTCCGCGCCTGGGGCAATTTATGGGATGGTACGATGACAGCTTCCGAACGGTACTGGTTCGCATCCATGCGCTACGGCGACGAACTCGCCGACCAGGGCCAGTTCTGCGATGCCGTTGCCCAATATGAAAATGCTCAAACCATTGCGGAACTGGACAAAGATGCCAGCGACAAGTGGTTTCATGCCTATTCTGAGTGCTATCCCGCGACTCCGACGATTGACCTGACACTCTCTGCGACCGTAATTGTCCCCGTGGAAACGACACCTGTCACTCCCGAAGCGACATCCTATCCTTGAGCTATTTGTTCGGCTGAGTCACTATACGCAGCTCCGAGAATCATCACCCAATGGGTACTCCACCTTCCTGGGCACTTGCGCTCACATTCTGGTTACATCTTCTTGCCACAGTCACCTGGGTCGGAAGTCTGGCGGGTGTTTCGTTCCTGGTACTGCCTGCGATGAAGCGCTCTCTTGATGCCGAGACGCAGCTTGTCTTCATCGAGGCGCTGCAGAAGCGGCTGGAACCGATTGCCTGGTTCAGCATGAGCCTTTTGCTGGCGACCGGCTTATTCCAGATGAGCGTTAATCCGCACTACGATGGCTTTCTCTCCACAAGCACGCAGTGGTCACTGGCAATCCTCACCAAACACATATTGGGAATTGTCATGGTGGTGGTCAGCGCCATCCAGACCTGGGAAGTGATTCCCGCCATCCGCAGGGCGATCGTCAGGTCGAAAAAAACCAGGAATGTGGATGAACTCGATTCGCTGCGCCGCCGCGAGGTGCTCCTGCTCCGAATGAATTTTGGACTCTCGATGCTCATCCTGCTCGCCACGGCTTTCGCGCGTGCGTCCTGATGCTGTCTGAATCAAAACAGCCCGCTCGTTCACCACGGATGGGCTGTTTCCTTTTAATCAACCGGAGTCAAGCTGACAGGTCTACGGCACTCTGACGTTGAAGGTATATTCCTGCACGGCAACGTATCCTCCGCCGTAGCGGACGCCCACAACCACATGGACAGGCGCAACGCCATTTTCCATTCGGTCGGTTGGGCTTTTCGCCATGAACGGTATGGCGAGTGTAGCGGACATGCCGCTTCCTGCGCGGTCACCACCTTGCAGAGCCACCACACCTTTCCCCGGATACTGGAAGGACGGTAACGCTGTCGCGGAGATGAATTCCTGGTTACTTTCAACCTGTACGACAACAGTGTACACATCACCGACATTCATGACGGTGGGGAGTCCATCCACGAGCTTGAACCTCGTAGTGGGAACTTGTGCGGCAGCGGTGAGAAAACCAACCGTTATCAATACCAGGAACAAAACTGGGAAAAATCGTTTCATATGCCTCCTAACAAGGTGCGTCAAGTGTACCCTAGTACTAACAACCTGTAACTTTCATATGGTTAACAGAACTCCCGCAGTCACAATTACGATTGCAGGAGTCCTAATTACCATTGTTAGGTGATCAGTTGTTGACTTGTAATTGGATTCTCTGTGTTACAGGCACACCGGTCAAATCATAAGCCATCCCGCCAGTAATCTTTACCGGAACAATCTCACCAATCTTTGCATCGCCTTCGATAAACACCATGCCATCGATCTCCGGTGCGTCACGGTAGGAACGTCCAATAGCGATGCCTTTATCACGACCTTCCACCAGGACATCCAGGGTTTTGCCAACGTAGGATTGATTCACCTGCAGGGAAATGCCCTGCTGCAGCTCCATCAACTTTTCGAAGCGCGCCTGCTTCACCTCAGCAGAGATAGGATCGCCGAGCGGCTCGCTGGTCGTGCCGGGTTCGAACGAGAACTGGAACGTGCCGACGCGATCGAAGCGGACCTCCTGCACGAAATCGATCAAAGCCTGATATTCCTCATCCGTCTCGCCCGGATAGCCAACGATGAAGGTCGTCCGGATGGCAAGGTTCGGGATCGCCGCACGCATCTTACCTAATGTGCGATGAACCCAGTCTATATTGGAGGGACGTCTCATGCGGTATAACGTTTTGGGATGTGCATGTTGCAGCGGCATATCAAGATACGGAAGCACCTGCTTGCGGGTTGCCATCACTTCGATCAAGCGATCGGTCACGTAACCGGGATATGCATACATGATGCGAATCCAATCCATGTCGGGGACCGAATCGGTGAGTTTTTCCAGCAATATCGCCAGACCGTCCTTCATTCCCAGGTCATGACCGTAATCGGTGGTATCCTGCGCGATCAGAACTAGTTCGCGCACACCGGCATCGCTTAGCTGGCGCGCCTCGTCTACAATTCTGTCCATAGGGCGGGAGACAGCCGTCCCCTTGATCAGGGGGATCGCGCAGAACGCGCATGGACGGCGACATCCGTCCGCGATCTTTACATACGCGCTCGCTCCTGCGACCGATACGCGCAGCGCATCCTGTTCATCGCTTCCAACGGTTTTGGCTTCATCGGGCAGGTGGTAGAGCGGCTCAGGATGTGGACCCTTGCGAAGATCGCGCACAAGCTGCACGATATCCATCCAGCGACGGGTGCCCAGCACTCCATCGATTCGGGGGACTTTCTGCGCGACCTCCGACCCATAACGTTGGGTCAGGCATCCCGCCGCGATCAGGATCTGGTTGTTGCGTTTGCCTTCTGCAAGCTCGCGCAGCACATTGATCGATTCTTCCTTCGCCGGACCGATAAAGCCACATGTATTCACAATCAACACATGTGCCCGTGCAGGTTCGTCCACAGATCGATAACCATCGCGCAAAAGTAACTGCGCCATAGAGTCGGAGTCAACTGTATTTTTGGCACAACCGAGGGAGACAAGATGAAATGTATTTTTTGACACGAGTAAATTTTCCTATGATTTGGAGTGCAGGAGCTCGCTCCGGCGGCGACAGCAAGCTGTGGCACTCCATAGTTCAGTTAAGGCACCGGTGTATTGGTCAGAACGGGTGTGGCTGTAAAACGAGATGTCGGCGATGGCACGGCAGTCCGAGTTGGTGTCGACGTAATTGTTGCCGTGGGCGACGGAATGCCGGTCGGTGTGAGAATTGCGTCGGCCATGTAGATATTGCTCACCACCTGACCGAAGGAGCCAAGCAGACCCAGGTCACGTCCATTATAAACAATACGGATGGCTGCGCCGCTCCCCACCAGGACTTCGACCTGATCCACTGCTTCGAAGGGATATGCGGTCCCGGGAACCACGCGCCCCTCAAAGACAGTCTCTCCGTCCACAATCACACGCATGTAGGTGCGCTCGACTGCGACAAGGTTCACCTGCACATTGACATCCGCATTCAACGTAGGGATTACAACCGTCACTGTAGCTTCACCGGGGAAGGACTCAATTGCTACAAAGGCAGGAGTAGATGTGAATGAGGATGGATCGGGCGATGCCAGCAAAATATCCGAAATCGAGGGTGCGTCAGGCTGAAGCTCACGCTGACCCTGCAGCTCCAGCACACGACTGACCCCCCAGATCGCAAACCCGACCAGAAGAACAACAATTCCAACACCGAAAATGAGATCGCCTGCGATGAAGCTTCGCATGGGCGGCAGGTTCGCCACAATGGGTTGACCCGGCTTGCGCATCGGTTTCTGCGGATTACGCTCACGATGGCGCGCCTGCAATGCATCCGCAAAGCGGAGCAGCAATGCATCCACATCAAGGTCCAGAAACGTGGCATAGTTCGACAACATACCGCGCGTCTGAACGGTGGAGGGCAGTTCATCCATGGCGCCGCGTTCGAGCGCATCCAAATAATGAGCCTTGACGTGCGTGTTCCGTTCCACCTCTTCGAGGTGAAGGCTCAGCAATTCACGGCGTGTCCGGAGTTCCCTGCCAATTTCCTTAAAGATATGCGTTGACAGTTCAGCATCTTGAAGCGCAGCATACGGCTCTTCCGCCTCCGGAAGCTGGCTGCCGGATTCCATGGCGTCCAGAGGAACATCAGGTTCTTTCACCACAAGTGTGCGGCGTCGATTGCGAGCAGCAAGCACCGATGTCAATCTGCTCAACCATGTTTGCCACAAATTATCGCCGACATCCGGTGCCGATTGAGTCTCAGCCAATGGCTGGGTCTCTTCAATTGGTGCCTGCGAAAGGACTTCAGGAGCTGGTTCGGGAGCCTGCATGTCAGGCATTTCCTCAATCGTGGATTCTTCGAGGGCTGCTGCCAGTGGTTCCACTATAGGCTCTGGCTCGAGTTCAATTTTTTTGCTGCTGCTTTGTTTAGGAGTCGTAGCCGAATCGCCGGTGGATGAAGAGGCCGTTTTTTTACGGCGCGCAGGCTTCGGCTTGATAAGAGGCGCGACATCCTCGACGAGAAGAGGCTCGTCCATCGGAACCGGCTCCAGTATTTGAGATTCCTCCAACAGAACATCTGCTGGACCGATCACCTCTTCAGATGGTTTTTGTGCGTTGGCTTCGCGTAATTCATCGAGCAACTTGTCAACATTCAGCCCAAGAAATTCAGCATAATTCCGCAAATAGCCGCGCGCCTGCACAGAAGACGGCATGATCGAAAGATCATCCCCTTCGAGTCCCTGCAAATATTGCACACGGATTCGCGTGGCTTCAAAAACATTATCGAGAGTGAGGCGCTGCTCCTCACGGGCTTCTTTCAGTCGTTGACCGATGGTTGTCATGGTAAGCGCAACAATCTCGCTGACAAACGAAACATCACCAGTCCCCCATCGAACGGGTATGAACTGGTGATGTCATGAGCAGATGGGGTTAAACTAGGCTTCGGCGGTTTCGGCGGGGGACTCGGTTTCGGCCTCGGCAGGAGTCTCTGTCTCAGCCTCCGCACCGTCTTCCAGTGCTTCGCCTTCGCGGTGGACTATGATCTTGACTTCTGGCATTAGATCCATGGTCAGTCGGACATGAGCGGTGAACTCACCGAGTGTGCGGATCGGCTGCATGTCGATCTGCTGCTTCTTGACCTCGAAACGGGTCTTTTCCTGCAGGGCAATTGCCACATCCTGGGTAGTGATGGATCCGTAGAGTTTGCCTGTCTCTCCTGCCTTTGCAGCAAAGATGAGCGTTACGCCGTTGATGTGGGAGGCAAGATCCTTGAGTTCCGAGTTCTGTTCGGTGCGGCGAACTTCAGCCGTCGAACGGATTTTCTCAACCTGCTTGAGAGCGCCTGCAGTGGCAAGTACGGCCAAGCCCTGTGGGATGAGGAAGTTGCGTCCGAAGCCATCGGCAACCTTTTTGATATCGCCGGCGCGGCCCAGTTTGTAAACGTCCTTGACAAGTAATACTTTCATTTTCAAGCCCTTTCCTGACTTGCATGAGAATTTTGCTCGAGCGAAGGGTACTACGCTCGGCGGGGTATTTTATCATACTATCCCATAATCTATTGGAATCTTCACTCCCCGTTCTGAGAATCCTCCAGATTAGTGGGAATCTGACGGCGATTCCAGCAAATCCATATAGGCGCCTTCGATCAGGTCGGCTTTTTCCACGCCAAGCGCGGACATCAGATCTTCGGCGGTCTTCTGCCCGTCGGCATCGGTCTGACCATGCTCCAGAACGACCTCCAATTCCATGAACTGCCCCAGCCCTTCCACATCATCGAGGTGGATGCGCGTTTGCCCAACCAGGTACAGGTAACGGGTTTTCCTGACGACGCCGCGAATGCCATAGGCAAGCTCGAGCACCCGCTTTAGATTCTCCGGATCGTGGCTACGTGTGATGTGATAGTCCGATCGCTTCGGGCCTTCCTGATCGCGACGGGTGTAATAGATCAATTGGGCGTGGTCAGCAAGGATACGCAGTTTCAAACGCCCGTGCGGGGTGTTGAAGAACGTATCTTCCTGTGGAATCATCTGCACGGGAGAATCGCTCAATTTTTCAGCCCGGGATTTTATATCCTCAAAATTATGGGGGCGAGCTTTAATCTCAATATTGGATGGCACAGATTGATTTCCTCTACTTTTGTTCGATGATTAGGGAAATGACTTTACGGGCCAGGAGGCAAAGGGTACGACACCGAAACCTGCCTTCAATTGAAGCTGGTTGAACACCTCTTCCGTATGCGCATCGAGTGGCATGTTTTTGATCAGATAAAGATTTCCGAATGATGTGACAGCAGTCGTTGTGGAGGCAACATAGGTCAACGGACCATACTCGTTATGAACGTAGGAGAAATGATCGAGATTAACCTCCTTATCCTGCTCTGTGGACGAGACCAGTTTCCAGTACCGATCGAAAAACGGATATTCCGCGGGATTCCGAAATGCCTTCATCAGATATTTGAAATAAGGTTTGGCGCGGAACTGCACGCTGTTCTCTCGAAATGATCTCATGGATTTCAAGGCGTAATTATCCCAGTTGTCGGTCACCAGGGCATGTGCCAGAGATTCTCGCCCGAAATTCAGGCGCGTGGTATTGTAACCGCCGGGGACGTGTGCCGCCGTCTCGATCAACACAGGCGGCACGTTATAAAAAGCAATCATCATATAATTTGCCGCAACCACGTCGCTGTAGACATCGCACAAAAAAGCTGGCACCCTGATTTCTCCGGTCAGGCGAATCATTCGGTCCACAATTTTCCTGGCATTGAAGACATCTGTGGTCATGGCGGCGGACGGCTGGCGCACGATCTGCTTTTCATCCAGACCACTGGCAGCGAAGATAAATTCACGGCGTTCCAGTGTTGTTAACTGCAGCGCATTTGCGAGACAAAAAAGCATTTCCGGCTCGAAAAACTTCTTTACCCCCCGTTCAGTCTGACTGATGACGGCGTCATCCACATCGGCATACTCAGCGAGCTGAGACTGTGTCCAGCCGAGATCCTGTCGTAATGCAGCTAAAAGTTCACCAAATTCCCTGCGGTTCATGGTTGCCTCGTTGAAAATCGACTCGAAAAAATCTTTGAGTCAATTGTAAAGCAGGTTTCTGGACTTTGCAATTCTGAAAAGCTACAATTTGCATGTTCAAATGGAAATCTATCCTGGAGCAATCCAGGGCGATTTAGGGTGGTTTCCCCAGGAGGGGGAGGTAGCTAGCAAAGAGATTCCAACATAGTTGGAGTCTCTTTGCTTTAAGGGTCAATTTACATTCAAAAAGCCGAAGAGTCGCCAAAGACCGCGCATCGCACCATGAGCAAAATCCGGCTTCAGGAACTGATTTGGGCACGTTCCTGGAATGACCGTGATGCCATTTGCCATGCACATCTCGACGGCGGATGGTGAGACGCTCGTCATACCGGCTGCCAGACCGGGCTTTGTCCCCATCATACAATGCATCCAAACGTGCTTGATTCCCAGGTCAACACATTGCTGGACAATTTCCTCGGTTACCTTTGGGCTTGTGAGGACAAAGACCGCATCCACTTTTTCGGGGATGGATTTCAAGTCTGCGTAGCAAGGGGCGCCCTTGAAGGTGTCAATATGTGGGTTCACGGCAAACACCTGGTAACCGTTATTCTTGAGCTTGTCATATGCCAGGTTACAGCCTGTGTCTCGTTTGTCTGAGACACCAACTACTGCGATCTTCTTCAGGGCGAGAAAATCCTTTACAAGTTCATCTACTTTTGCCATCTTATTTCTCCTTTAATGAAAAACCGAAGCCGCCTGGCCTCGATTCGCTGGAAGATTGGGTCCGCATGAGAAATTGTCCATTCAACGAAATTATAGACAGTTCGGCTTCATACACAAGATGACAAACATCATTTGTTTTATCTATTCACCTGATAGACGATGCTCTGATCGTCACGATATACTTCCTTCATGTACGGATCGGAACCGGCGCGCTGGATGAATGCTTTATGATTCAAATCGGTATGGACATAGCGCGCGCGGAATATATTGGCGATGAACTGCGAGGGCTGCCTGACCTCCCCGCGGACCAGAGGAATCCATAGGTCGTACCGGTCCTTGTCATAGATTTGCATATAGGTGGGATCAAGCCCGATCAGGTAGGTGTTATGTGTATTGTAGAAGAACAGACGCGGAAAATCATCCCAGTCCGTTTGAAAAACCAACTCGCCCTTCTGTGTGTTTTGCTCCAACCAGTGCGATGCGCCGGCGTAAACATCATAGGGCTTTAGATTGTCCATACGCGCTTGGGCAGTCGGCAGTGTTCTAAAGAGGCTAAGGCCAACCACCAGCGTGAGCACCAGAGTGGGAAGTCTCTTCAACAAAGCACCGAATGAGATAGGGATTGCGTCGGCATCTGGAGTGTCCATCAAAATCGGCGACCAGGCAAAAGCCGCGAATAACAGGGCAAATGGCGGGAAATACTCCACGAAACGGCGTGCCTGGAACAACATGAATCCGAAAAGGAGCACTGCAAGCAGAGCGACCGCCGTGCGCACATCCATTTTCTTGCCGGAAAGTCCCAGCGCAAAAATACCACTGGCGAAGGCGATCAAAGCCGGCAATGAATTTTCGAGCAGTTGACCGGTCTCATACGGATACCATTCATTCCCCACCCGAACGGCTGTTGCATCCAGGAACTTCGGAAGCATGTGTCGAACCGAAAAAACGATGTTATCCGGGAAATAGGGATTCACAAGCATTCCGAGCAATATTCCGGCGCCAACAAATACCAGCGGACGATACTCAAGGCGCCTTTCAACCAGCGCAATTGCAGCCATGTATAAAACGGCGAGAGCAACCAGCAATGGAAAGGCATCATACGTCCATACATAGACGAACGCGAGCACTATGAGATGCCCATACTTTCGTTCGAGCAGCCACAGGAATCCCAACGCCAGCAATCCGAGGGACAGGGACTGGGCACGGGTGATGCTCATGCGATACAGAAATGCCTCTGAAACCCCAAGCAACCCCAACGCCCACAACCATGCCAGCGGAACACGTTGCCGATCAAGCAGGAGCCAAACTGCCAAGAAGGCTAGAGCGGCAAATGTCACTGCGGCGAGCTTGGCACTGATACGCAGGTCGCCGAAGGTGAAGGGTATCAATCCTACGTGGAACAAAAAATGATGATCGTAAAAATCATTCGGATTTAAGATGCTCTGCGGCAGCCATGTGAATTCCGGTTTCAATCCCTGCGTGCGCATCAGGTAGGCAAGTTTGATATGATAAAAACCGTCATTGTCGGGCAGGTCCGGGGAAGCAAATTGGATCCACGCCATTACCCCAAAAAATATACTGAACAATAGCAATGGGATCAATTTCTCGAAGGTGACTCTCCTGGCGCCGATGTGCATATGCCTCCACAAATGGAACGGGTCGTTCGGGACCTTTGCCTGTCACCGAACGACCCGCGTTCTCTAGTAGTTAGCTATGGACGAACTATCCGTTGTTGTTACTGTCGTTCGAATTATTGTCATCATCGTCATTGGAATTGCCACCATGATCATCGTCGTTAGAGTTATCGTCATTTCCATCGTGATCATTAGTATTTCCGTTGTCATTCACATTGCTGTTATCGTTGACATTCGTATCGTTCGAATTGTCGTCGTTGCCATTGGCGTCACCGATCTGGGCTGGGTCGGCAAGTTCGATCTCTCGCACAGACAGGCTTCCATCGGCATTGACCGCGAAGTGGAGTTTTACCACATCGCCCGGTTGGATCTGATCCTTCATCTCGACCCCGGATGCGAATGTGAAGGTTTGCCCACCGATTGTAACGGATGTGTCGGTGATGGCATCCACGGTTCCAACAGCTTCGGTACCGTTGTCATCGAAGACGGGTCCCTGGGCTGCAGATGAAACACCCGGCGTGCTGGTGCTCAGTTCCACGGTAGTCGCCGCGGCTGGGGACTCGACACGCTGTGCAGTAACGGAACCGTCCTGTGCGACCGAGGCTTCCACCGCAACGGTATCACCCACCACGAAAGATCCATCCCGCAGAACAGATGAATCCACTCTGACGGGCTGACCGTTGATCACCCAGAGGTCACGGTCCATGCTTTCGATCACGCCCGTAAATGCGACCTCGGACAATGCCTTATCGCCACCTACATTGGCTGCAGCAGAATTGGATGGTGCAGCACAGGCACTGAGAAGAATTCCCACCAGGATAAGTGCTGCTCGTAAAAATTTGATTGCGTTCATGTTTGCCTCTTTATTGAATTGAAATGGTTTCATCTGAATTGTCGTAATTCTCGCCAGAAAGTTATGGGCAGGTTTTTTGGGTGTCCTGGATACTTATGAAAGACTCATCATCTACGAGAAACAAAAACCGTGAGCATGCTCACGGTCTTTGTTTGCTTAGGAGTTGGCTGAATAGACGGTGGCATGTCGCCGCGCCACTTCATGACTGCGCCTATAGGCGGGGCTAGCAGGTTGGCAGGGTGTGTGATCCCACACTTCGGCCTCGATGAACATCATGCCCACAGACTTTGCCACGGAAACGCGATGATGTCCATCCTGGATAAAGTAGGACTGACCCACTTTATGAACAGCAATCGGCGCCCAACCATCGGTGTCCAGTTGCAGAAGGACATGTACCCAGCGGTCGCGCAAATGCTTCCTGAGAGGACGAAAGTTTCCATCAAAATCGCCATTACGCTGAATGGTGCCGACGATACTCTCCACGCGAATATTATGGATGCCTGCCAGACGTTTACCGGATAATCCGGTAGCACCACTGGCGAGAAAACTCCTGGGGCCGTTATTTCTCCTGAAGAGCTTCGCCCACCAGGAATCCCTGACGGCGCGAGTTCGCAGCGTATTGAATTCATTAACTGCCTGGTTTCGAAGGGTTGTGAATGAAGGTGATGTGATCATTTTATTTTCCTTTCCATAAGTAGTTCCTACGGTAATAGTTTCTTCGCAACCGGTTGCACTCTTTTGAACAAAAAAGAGTGTGCCGGGATCTGCTGAATGAAGGCTAAAGGTTATCTTGCTGATAAGAAATTGATTCAAGTTTGTTTTCCAAAAATATGATTTATTCACATCGCTCCTTTCTGGCTCATCTAGATCATCCACGCCTTGCAACCGGTTGCACGATTGCATAAAAAAAATTTCTTCAGGCAGATTTGCGAACAATCAACTCCACGGGAGTCGCAACATTCGTAACGATTCCAGTTTGAAGGTATCTGATCAAATTCTCCGCCAGCATCTTCCCTGCCAGGGGGATATTCTGGCGAACCGTGGTCAGGGGCGGATTACTGTGCTCGGCGATCGATAGATCATCGTATCCAACGACGGCGACATCCTCGGGCACGCGGCGTCCGTGTTGGCGGATCACATCCATCGCCGCGATCGCCATCAAATCGCTGTTGACAAAGACCGCATCGAGGTCCGGCGCATTCATCAGCAGTCGCTCCATCGAACGTGCACCGGATGTGTTGGAGAAATCGCCATAGGTCACAAGTGCGGGATCCAAGCTCCCGCTGGAGGCGAGCAAAGCATTTCGATATCCTTCGAAGCGCTGCTGGACTTCCAGCTCGTCCTCCGGACCACCAAGGAAGGCGATCCGCTGTTTGCCGCGGTCGATCAGGTATTTGGTGGCGATCCTCCCACCGTTGAGGTTGTCACCTGTGACCGAGCAATAACGCGCCTCGGACGGCGGAACACCCCAAACGATGAAGGGAGCGTCCATCTCCAGCAAAGCCTGGATGTGAGACTGCTTGCGAGTCGCAGTCATCAGGATAAATCCATCCACGCGCCCCGTATCCAGATATTGGTGCGCCCAGCCAGTTTCCTGTGGGTTAACATGGACCACCAGCAGGTCATAGCCTTGAGCGTACAGCCCTTTCGAGATGCCACCCATGATCTCGAGCCCAAACAGGTCTGCAACCGAAAATTCCTTATGATAAGCGTGAGTCACAAAGGCGATCGTGTTGCTCTGCTTAAGACTCAGGCGCTGGGCTGGCACATTGATCTGGAAGTTGTGCTTTCGGGCGAGGGATTGGATACGTTCCCTCGTCTCCTGACCGATCAACGGGCTATTATTCAAAGCCCTGGACACCGTGGACTTGGATACGCCAGCCAGCTTTGCAATATCGGAGATCGTATTGACCGTTTTTCTTTTCATCGCGCCTTGATTTATGCAACCGGTTGCATTATACAGTATTCAAATGGGAGAGTCAAGGATCATTCTTCTGCNTTCCGTCACACCTGCACTCACCGTGATTTGCCATGAATTGCCAAGCAATCCAAAAATCATGCGGTGTTGCGAGGAGCGTTTTTTGTGACGAAGCAATCCTACTCAACATAGTGTAAGATTGCTTCGCCCACTCTCCGTCTAAGGCTTGGGGCTCGCAATGACGAAGTTCTTTGTTTTTTCGGTAGTGCTTTTCCATTCATCACAATATTTCACCCCAGACCTTGGTAGAATGACAGGCATGGATATTCAGAATGCCTATAACGAGTGGTCAGAAAGCTACGACTCGGATGAGAACCTAACCCGCGACCTCGACGAGCGTGTGACCATGGAAACCCTCGGCAATCTTCATTTTGATTCCATTCTGGAGATCGGTTGCGGCACGGGCAAGAACACTGTGTTCCTGGCGCAGATTGGAGCGTCTGTGCGCGCTGTGGATTTTTCGCAAGGCATGATCGAGAAGGCAAAGGAAAAAGTCAGTACACGGAACGTTCACTTCTCGATGCTAGACATTACGCAGCCATGGGATTTTTTGGATCAGTCCTTCAACCTGATCGTCTGCAACCTCGTGCTGGAGCACATCCAGGATTTGTCTTCCGTGTTTGCTGAAGCTGCCCGGACGCTGCGTCCGAACGGCAGCTTCTTCATCAATGAACTCCATCCGTTCCGACAGTATGATGGGAAGAAAGCCAGGTTCTACAGGAACGAGGAAAAGATCGAAGTGGAAGCTTTCATTCATAACGTTTCCGACTTCCTCCACACTGCGAAAGACAATAGATTGACGCTGGAAGATCTAGATGAATACTGGCATGAAGCTGATCAGAACAAGCTGCCTCGAATCCTGTCGCTGACCTTCCAGCGGAATTGACGATTTTCTAACAAAATTCTTATCGCCTTCCTTGCATGAACGACTTAAAATATTTACCGTACAACCACATCAACCTCTCTCGTTCCGGAGCGTTTGATGCTCTGGTAAACGGGGAAATCAAACTCGAAAGCAGGAGACAGTTATGACCGGCACAACTCCAACAGCAACCCCTGAAAACACCCAGCAATTCTCGTTCAAGGCAGAGACTAAACAATTACTTGATATCCTCATCCATTCGCTATATAAGGATCGCGAAGTATTCCTGCGCGAGCTGCTGTCGAATGCTTCCGACGCGTTGAACCGTCTGCGCTTTGAGATGGTCACCAACCGCGATGTTGTTGACCCGGAGGTCGACCTGAAAATCCACATTGCGGCGGATAAAGATTCGCGCACCCTGACGATTCAGGACACCGGCATCGGCATGACCAGGGATGAGATCATCGAAAACCTCGGCACGATCGCGCAATCCGGTGCACGCAAATTCATCGAAGCGACGAAAGATCAAAAGCTGGATTTTTCACAGGTCATCGGTCAGTTTGGCGTGGGATTCTATTCCGTATTCATGGTGGCGGAATGGGTCCGGGTGACGTCACGCTCGTCCAAGCCGGAAGCCGAAGCGGTGACATGGTACG
>Ga0065705_10002150_pt1 | contig 20647 bp, 19 predicted proteins | sample SwibulcommuniRL2_FD_59092 | JGI IMG/M metagenome (GOLD analysis project Ga0065705, IMG submission 59092) | Bulk soil microbial communities from switchgrass field near Rose Lake, East Lansing, Michigan, USA - RL2 Bulk Soil v2 (version 2) | ecosystem: Environmental > Terrestrial > Soil >...
CCGGCGACCACGCTGTCGTCACGGACAACACCTACGGCGGGACGTACCGCCTCTTCGAGCGGGTTCTTCGAAAATATCAGCTCGACTTTACGTATGTGGATTCGTCGAACACCGACGCGATTGCTGGCGCGATCGGAATGAAGACGAAGATGCTCTTTCTCGAGACGCCAACGAACCCGACACTGCGCCTGACCGATCTCGCGGCCGCGTGCGAGGTTGCGCACAACCGACGTGTGGTCGTTGCTGTGGACAACACGTTTGCCAGCCCTTATACGCAGCGCCCGATTGAGTTTGGTGCGGACCTGGTCATCCACAGTACGACGAAGTTTCTCAACGGCCACAGTGACAGCGTTGGTGGCGTCGTCGTCGCGACGCGCGAGGACCACATCGAGTGGCTTCGATTCGTGCAGAATGCCGAAGGCGCCATTCTCGGCCCGATGGATGCCTGGCTCGTGCTCCGTGGCACCAAGACGCTGCCGATCCGAATGGAGCGGCACAACGAGAACGCGATGAGGCTGGCCGAGTTCCTTGCGGCGCATCCCAAGGTGAAACAGGTGCACTATCCAGGGCTGCCGTCCCATCCGCAGCACGCGCTCGCGAAAAGACAGATGCGCGGCTTCGGCGGACTGATCGCGTTTACGCTCGGCTCACTCGACAACGCGCGAATGCTGCTGAATCACGTTCAATTAATCGCGCTTGCCGAAAGCCTCGGCGGCGTGGAAACGCTCATCAGCCATCCAGCGACGATGACCCACGCGTCGGTGCCGGCCGACCGGCGGCAGCAGATTGGCATTACCGACGATCTCGTGCGCCTTTCGGTCGGGATTGAAGATCTGGACGACTTGAAAGAAGACCTTGACCAGGCATTAGCCCATATCTCGTGAATTTCCTTCAAAATTTTTTTCACACCATCTACAACGTCCCCGAGTTGATCCGCATCGTCGGCCAGTTCGGCCTGCCGCTGATCATCTTCGCGGAGACCGGCCTGCTCGTCGGCTTCTTTCTTCCGGGGGACTCGCTGCTCATCACCGCCGGCCTTTTTGCGGCGCGCGGCGACCTGAACCTGCCGCTGCTCATCGTGACGCTGATTCCGGCGGCGATTCTTGGCAACGCGACCGGGTACCAGATTGGGAAACGGACCGGCAAAGCGCTGTACAGCCGCCCGGACTCGCTGCTATTCCGACGTGAGCATCTGCGGATGACGCATGAGTACTACGAGCGGCACGGAGGAAAGACGATCATCATCGCGCAGTTCGCACCGATTCTGCGGACCTTCGCGCCGGTGGTCGCCGGCGTCGCGGAGATGGGCTATCGGCGCTTTGCCAGCTACAACATCGTCGGCGCGATTCTCTGGATCACGAGCATGACCCTGACGGGCTATCTGCTCGGCAACATCATTCCCGGCATCGACAAGCGCATCGATGTTCTCGTGATGGTCGTGGTTGCGATTTCGCTGCTGCCTGCTTTAGTCGCGTGGTTGCGCGCACGTTCGAGTCGTTCGGATCGTTCGAATCGTTCGGTTCGTTCGGAACGCCCATGATGGATCCGCTGACGCTGTTCGGGCTGTTCGCGGTCACGGCCATGCTCGTGTTCTATGCGCTCGAAGATCGGAGCCCGTGGTTCGTGCTCGCGTTCGCGAGCGCATGCGCCCTTGGATCCGTCTATGGATTCCTGCAGGGAGCGTGGCCGTTTGGGGTTGTCGAAGCGATCTGGGCGCTGGTCGCGGTGCGTCGGTGGTGGAGATTACGCTTGATCTAGCGGCACGACCTGTACGGCAGCGTCGCGGACTTCCTGCAGGAAGCGATTCAGCGTCGATCCCTTCATCAGAATCTCCAGCCGATTGCGCGCGGTCTGCCCGAAAATGACGTGTGTAATGCCTTCGCGCTTGGCGAACGCGATGAGTCCGTCGGCAGGACGATCCGCCTTCACTCGTACGATGGTCGCACCGAGACTCTCTGCGAGCGTGATGTTCCGCTGCAGCGCCTCGCGGTCGGCGGGCGCAATCCGGCCCGGCGCCTCACGCGGGGTCTCGACGTAGACCGCGTACCAGCGCGCGCCGAGCCGTCCCGCAATCCGAGACCCGATGCGCAGCACTCGCGGCGCATCGGCACTGGAGCTCATACACACCATCACGCGCTCTGGAATCAGCGCAGGCTCGAGCCCCTCACGCTGCCGATGCGACGCCGCCTTCTCCCCCACTTCGTCGGCAACCGCGCGCAGCGCCAGCTCGCGCAGCGTTGACAGATTGGTCTCGCGAAAGAAGTTGGTGAGCGCCTGTTCGACCTTCTCCGGTCTGTAGACCTTGCCCTGCCGCAATCGCGTCTGCAGTTCCTGCACGGTCACATCGACGTTGACGACTTCGTCCGCGCGGTCGAGAAACGTGTCCGGAACCGTCTCGCGCACGCGTACGCCGGTCACCCGGCTCACTGCGTCGTTGAGGGTCTCGAGGTGCTGGATATTCACCGCGGTCAGCACATTGATCCCGGCATCAAGCAGATCCAGCACGTCCTGGTAGCGCTTTTCATGCTTGCTCCCCGGAGCGTTCGTGTGCGCGAGCTCGTCGACGACGCACATCTGCGGCTTGCGCGCGAGGATCGCGTCGACGTCCATTTCCTCCAGCACGACGCCGCGGTATTCGACCTTGCGCTTGGAAACGATCTCGAGATCGCCGATCTGCGCATCGGTCTCCGCGCGTCCGTAGGTTTCGACGAGGCCGACGACGATGTCGACACCCTCGCGCCGGAAGGCATGAGCATCCTCGAGCATCGAGTAGGTCTTGCCAACACCCGGGGCGGCGCCGATATAGATACGCAGCCTCGCGCGCTCGGCGGTCTGAATCCGCGCGAGCATCTGCTCGCCGGTGGGACGTGCGGGCTCGTGCACGGCTTCTATCGTACGCGCTGTCACCGGCGTATCCGAAGCTTTACGGATTCTTTATGGACTCACGAAATCTTTGCGACCTTTTCATGCCGCTCTGATGGATGGCCGCCGTACGCTTGAATCGTGTTCAGCACGCGAAGCGGCGGACAGGGCGGTCTGGTGGATGACGACGCTGAAATCAACGTCACCCACTTTATCCCGTCGGTCCACTTGCAGGGCACGCGTACAGAAAAGCTCGAGAAGCTCGACCTGCTGATTACGCACCTCGAAGGCCTTCGCCGGTCGATCACCGAGCAGCAGGCGCTTCCACGGGAGTTGAGCACAGGTCCGTCGATGCAGCTGACCCGCGCTGACCGATGGTGGGCGGCGGGACTTCTCGTCGCAGCGTCACTCGTCCTCGTGATGCTCGGCGTCCGCGCCTGCACGACCACGAACGACAACGGATTTTCCGTGCGTCGGCAGCCAGGGGTGGCACGTTTGCTGCCTGCGATGGCGAAGCGCGCAAAATTTCCGCGTCAGCCCTCACGATTTCTTTACCAAGTCTTGAGCGCGTCGTTACAACGATGAGCGCTACGGTGGCCTCATGAACACGCTTCTCGATCTCCTCAAGTTCAACCGTGAGCGCGCCAGCCGCCACATCATCAAGTCCAATCGCCGCTGGTGGATCGCGGGACTCGCGGTGGCGACGGTGTTCGTCGTTTCGTTGGTCTGTGCTCGAATCGCGTCTGCGACGCCAAGCTCTACGTACTGGGCGCCATCGGTCGCAACATGCCAGGCGAAATACGTTCCGCACATCACGTACGACACCATGGCGGCTACGTGTCTGCCGGCCTCTATCACGGGACCAACGACGTGCTGTTCACCAACAGCGACGGGAAGATCGTCAAGACCGGCGCGATGCTTAGCGCGGCCTCGCCGGACATCAGCGTGGGACTGAAAGGTCTCAAGAAAGTCCTGGTCGTCGGTGATGTACAGACCGGCAAGAACGTCTTCGGAGCGGGCGGCGTCGGCGTGGAACTGTATTTCAACGACTACATTGACTTGATCGTAGGGCCGGTCTTCTTCATCGACAAGGCGTTACAGCCCGGCGGAAAGAGAACGCTGTGGACGACGCAGCTCGATGTCGACATCCCGCTGGGTCGATAGCAGGAGTTTCACATGCTGGACATCGTCTTCGTCGCCATCACCATTCTGTTCTTCATCGTAAGCATCGGCTATGTCGCCGCGTGCGACCGGCTGATGAAGTGAGGTGACACGTGGCCCTCGATTACGTCATTGGTTTGCTCGTGAGCGTCGGGATGCTCGTCTACCTCGTGCTCGCGCTGCTCAAGCCGGAGAAGTTCTGACATGACTCTCAACGGATGGCTTCAAATCGGCTTCTTCCTGCTCGCCATCTTTCTCGTGACGCGGCCGCTGGGCAGCTTCATGGCCAAGGTCTTCGCGCGCGAGCGGACGTGGCTCGATCCGGTGCTCCGACCCATCGAGCGTCTCGTGTACCGCGCCACGGGCGTCGACGAGACGCACGAAATGCGATGGACCGAGTACGCGGTCGCACTCCTTCTCTTCAGCGTGGTCTCGATGCTGGTGCTCTATCTGATGGAGCGCACACAGCAACTGCTGCCGTTCAACCCTCAGGGGTTCGGCGCGGTGGCGCCAGACCTCGCGTTCAACACTGCGGCGTCGTTCACGACGAACACGAACTGGCAGGCGTACAGCGGCGAGTCGACCATGAGCTACTTCACGCAGATGGCCGGCCTGGCGTACCACAACTTCGTGTCTGCCGCCGTCGGCATCTCCGTTGCCATCGCCTTCATCCGCGGGCTCGCGCAGACGGAGAAGGAGACAATCGGCAACTTCTGGGTGGACCTGGTGCGCGCCTCGCTCTGGGTGCTGCTCCCCATCGCCATCGTCGGCTCCCTGGTCTACGTCTCACAGGGCGCGGTGCAGAACCTGAAAGGGTACGACAAGGTGGCGGTCCTCGATCCGCAGACCGTCACGACGACGGGTGCTGACGGCAAGTCGCAGACGCAGACGATTACGGAGCAGACAATCGCTCAAGGGCCGGTCGCTTCGCAGGAAGTGATCAAACAGTTCGGCACCAACGGCGGCGGCTTCTTCAACGCCAACAGTGCACACCCCTTCGAAAACCCAACGCCGCTGTCGAACTTCCTTGCGATGTTTGCCATTTTCGCGATTTCTTCCGGGCTGACGTACACGCTCGGATCGATGACCGGGTCGCGCGCGCATGGCTGGGCTGTCTGGGCGGCTATGGCGTTCCTCTTCCTCGCCGGCGTGACGACGGCGTACTGGGCCGAGGCGCGCGGCAATCCCATGCTGACGGCAGCCGGCGCCGATCAGACAGTCAGCGCCCGGGCCCCCGGCGGGAACATGGAAGGCAAGGAAGTGCGATTCGGGATCGCCAACACGGCGCTCTTCGCCACCGTGACGACCGACGCGAGCTGTGGCGCCATCAACGGCTGGCACGACTCCTTTACCCCAATCGGAGGTCTGGTACCGCTCGCGAACATTCAACTGAGCGAGGTGGTCTTCGGCGGCGTCGGTGCCGGCATGTACGGCGTCCTTGTCTACATCATCCTGGCGGTCTTCATTGCAGGCCTGATGGTCGGCAGGACACCGGAATATCTGGGCAAGAAGATCCAGGCATTCGAGGTGCAGATGTCAATGCTCACCGTGCTGATCTTCTCGCTGCTGATCCTGACGTTCACGGCGATCTCGAGCGTTTCGCCCAACTTCGGCACGTCGAGCATCTACAACCCCGGACCGCACGGCCTCTCCGAGATTCTGTACGCCTACTCCTCGGCGGCGGCCAACAACGGATCGGCCTTCGGCGGCATCAGTGTGAACACGCACTGGTACAACACGACGCTCGGGCTGACGATGCTGTTCGGCCGGTTTTTCATGATCATTCCGCCGCTCGCCATCGCGGGCAGCCTCAGCCGCAAGAAGAGCGTGCCGCCATCGCTCGGGACGTTCCCCGTGACCACGCCACTCTTCTCCGGCCTGCTCGTCGGCGTGATCGTCATCGTCGGCGCGCTGACGTTCTTCCCCGCGCTGAGCCTCGGACCCATCGTCGAGCACTTCATGATGACGCACGGACAGGTGTTCTAATGGCTACGCAACCGAAAGCAAAGACGATTTCCATCTGGAATCCGCAGATCGTGCAGCGCGCGATCTGGGATTCGATGAAGAAGCTCCATCCACGCACGATGGCGCGCAACCCGGTCATGTTCGTCGTGGAAATCGGCAGCGTGCTGACCACGCTGCGGCTGATTCAGGACGCGCTAGCCGGCCGTAGCGGGCTCGGCTTCGAATTCCAGATCACGTTCTGGCTCTGGCTGACGGTGCTCTTCGCCAACTTCGCCGAGGCGATGGCGGAGGGGCGCGGCAAGGCGCAGGCGGACACATTGCGCAAGGCCAAGACCGAGACGATGGCCAACCGCGAGAAGGCCGACGGATCGCTCGAACGGGTTGGTGCACCGCAGCTGCGCAAGGGAGATGTCGTCCGCGTCTCGGCAGGCGAGGTGATTCCTGCGGACGGAGACATCATCGAAGGCGTCGCCTCGGTGGACGAGAGCGCCATCACCGGCGAATCCGCCCCGGTCATCCGCGAATCGGGCGGCGATCGTTCGGCGGTGACCGGTGGCACGCGCGTCCTGTCCGACTGGATTCGCGTGCGAGTGACCGCGAACCCTGGAGAGACGTTCCTCGACCGGATGATCGCGCTCGTTGAGGGCGCCGAGCGGCAGAAGACGCCGAACGAGATCGCGCTCAACATCCTGCTGGCCGGCCTGACGATTGTGTTTCTGATCGCCGTGGCCACGCTGCAGCCGTTCGCGATCTACTCGGGCGCGCCGCAAACAGTGTTCGTCCTCGTCTCGCTGCTCGTCTGCCTGATTCCGACAACCATCGGCGGGCTGCTGTCGGCGATCGGCATCGCCGGCATGGACCGCCTCGTGCAGCACAACGTGCTGGCGATGTCCGGCCGCGCGGTCGAGGCCGCCGGCGACGTACACACACTGCTGCTCGACAAGACGGGAACGATCACACTCGGCAACCGGCAGGCGACCGAGTTCATCCCGCTGCCGGGCATCAGCGAAGCGCAACTCGCCGACGCGGCGCAGCTCGCTTCGCTGGCCGACGAGACGCCGGAGGGGCGCTCGATTGTCGTGCTGGCCAAGGAAAAATACGGGCTGCGCGGACGCGAGCTCGCGACGCAAGTCGCATCAGGGCAGGCGGTGGGCGGCGGCGTCATCACGGCGGCCGGCTCGCGCGCGGAGTTCGTCCCCTTCACGGCCCAGACGCGCATGTCGGGCGCCAACCTCGAGGGTCGCGAGATTCGCAAGGGCGCCAGTGACGCCATCGAGAAATACGTCGCGTCGCGAGGCGGCGCCGTGCATCCGCAGCTCACCGCGATCGTCCAGCGCATCGCGCGTGCGGGCGGAACGCCGCTCGTCGTCGCGGAAGGACGTGCGGCGCTCGGCGTGATCCACTTGAAGGACATCGTTAAAGGCGGCATCAAGGAGCGCTTCGCGCACCTGCGTGCGATGGGCATCAAGACGGTGATGATCACCGGCGACAACCCGCTCACGGCTGCCGCGATCGCCGCGGAATCGGGCGTGGATGACTTCCTCGCACAGGCGACGCCCGAGGACAAGATGGCGCTCATCAAACGTGAGCAGGCCGACGGCAAGCTCGTCGCGATGACGGGCGACGGCACCAACGATGCGCCCGCGCTGGCGCAGGCCGACGTGGGTGTGGCGATGAACACGGGCACGCAGGCGGCGAAGGAGGCCGGCAACATGGTCGACCTCGATTCGAACCCGACCAAGCTCCTCGAGGTCGTCGAGATCGGCAAGCAGCTCCTCATCACCAGGGGCGCGCTGACGACGTTCTCGATCGCCAACGACGTGGCGAAGTACTTCGCGATCATTCCGGCGATGTTCCTCGGTACGTATCCGCTCCTGAACGCGCTGAACATCATGCAGTTGCAGACGCCACAATCAGCGATCCTGTCAGCGGTCATCTTCAACGCGCTGATCATCGTCGCGCTGGTGCCGCTGGCGCTGCGCGGCATCCGGTACCGGCCGATCGGCGCAGCGGCACTGCTCCGCCGCAACCTGCTGATCTACGGCGTCGGCGGCATCATCGCGCCGTTCATCGGCATCAAGATCATCGACGTCATCATCACGGCATTGCAGCTGGCATAGGCGGACCTGAAGGTCCGCCTCTACGACCGTAGAGGTACATCATGAACATCACTCGCAACCTCATCGCCGCTGTGCTGATGACCATCGTCACGACGCTGATTCTCGGCATCGTGTATCCGCTGGTCATTACGGGCATCGCGCAGGTGGCCTTTCCCGACAAGGCGAACGGGCAGTTGATCGAGCGCAACGGCAAGGTCGTCGGCTCGCGCATCATTGGCCAGGGGTTCTCGTCGCCCGGATACTTCCATTCCAGGCCATCGGCGGCGGGAATGGGTTACGACGCAGCCAATTCCGCGGGTAGCAACCTCGGGCCGACGAACAAGAAGCTCGTTGATGCCGTGAAGGCGAACGTCGAGGCCGCACGCAAGGAGAATCCCGGCGCGCCGGTGCCTATCGACCTTGTGACGACATCCGCCTCCGGCTTCGACCCGCACATCACGCCCGCGGCCGCCGACTTCCAGGTGCCACGAATCGCGCGCGAGCGCGGCATGTCGGAAGCCGATGTCCGGCGTCTGGTCGACGCGCACACCGAGGGACGTCAACTCGGGTTCTTCGGCGAGCCACGTGTCAACGTTCTGGAACTGAATCTGGCGCTTGATTCGGAGCATCCGTTGAGGAAGTAGGCTTCCGGAAGACGACGAGCCACCATGCCTCGCCGTCTGGAGAGCGATCGATGAATCGCTCCTCGCGCGAGACCTCCTCGAAACCCTGGCGCTTGATATCGCTGGCGGCCGCGCTCGCGGGCATCTCGTGATGTCCGGCGGCTTGCTCGCGGGATTGGCCTGAATCCCCCGGCGCCCGATCGACCACCACGAGCCGGGCGCCAGGGCGCATCGACGCGCGCAAGACGCGCAGGATTGGTTCCGGCTGCGCGAGCTCGTGGTACGTGTTGGCGATGAGCACCGCATCGACCGCACCGGGCGGCAAGTCCGGGTTGTCGACCTCGCCGTGAATGATCCGGATGTTCCAGTACGACTCGCGCCTTGCGCGGATCCACAGGAACGCCAGCGACTCCCGGCGAAGATCGACGGCCAGTACGCGGCCATCGGGCCCGACCATCGGGGCAAGCTTCAGCGTGAAATATCCGGCGCCCGAGCCGAGGTCGACGACGACATTGCCGGGATGCACGTCAAGCTGCTGGAGGATTTCCTGGGGCCGTTGCCAGCTGTCGCGTTCGCGCTCGAGGGCGGTCAGAATCGTCAACGTCGCGACGGCCCGCTGGACGACGAACAGCAGCAGCACGATCGCCACGACGAGGACGATGACCCGCGCCTTAGTCAGGCTTTTCTGACGCCGCATCGGCGAACCGATAGCCGACCCACGGCTCGGTGAGGATGTAGCGGGGATTTGACGGGTCCGGCTCGATCTTCTTGCGCAGCGATCCGATGAGGACGCGCAGATGCTCCGGCTGATCGACGGCGTGCGGCCCCCAGATCGCCTTGAGGATCGCGCGATGCGTCAGCACCCGCCCCGGATGCTGGGCGAAGAACGTCAACAGCTCGAACTCTTTCGGCGTGAGCCGGACTTCCTCACCATCGCGGATGACCCGAAAGCGCTCGCGATCGATCACGAGACCGCCGCGCACGATTGGTCCGGTCTGCAGAGGCGCCGACTCGGTTCGCCGCAGCGCCACGCGGACGCGCGCGAGGAGCTCCTCGGTGCCGAACGGCTTGGTCACGTAGTCATCGGCGCCAGCGTCGAGCGCGCGGACCTTGTCGCCCTCGGCCCCGCGCGCCGAGAGGACGACGATTGGCGTCGTCCGCCCGTCGCGCACCAGTCTCGTGACCTCGACGCCGTCCATATCCGGCAGTCCAAGATCCAGCACCATCAGATCGGGGTTCTCCCGCTCGACGGCTTCAACAGCGCCCCGCCCCGTCATCGCCGTGGACACTTCGTATCCTCTCGATCGCAGCAGCGGCGCCAGCGTCGCCAGGATGTTCGGCTCGTCGTCTACGACAAGGATGCGGACGGGCATGACCTATTCCACCACGGCTGCCGCGCGCGTCGCGCCCGGGATCCCAATCGTGAAGCGCGCCCCGGCACCAGGTGCATTCTCGGCCCAGACGCGGCCGCCAGCCGCCGCAAGCAGGCCTCGCGTGATCGCGAGGCCCATGCCCGTGCCGAAGGACGATTGCCGCGCCACGCGTCCCCGGTAGAAGCGCTCGAAGAGATGATCGAGCTCGCCGGGGTCGAGTCCCGGGCCGTAGTCGGTGACCGAAACCTCGAGGCCTCCTGCACCAGCCGTTGCCTTCACGCTGATCGACTGTCCGCTCGGCGAGTACTGCGCGGCATTTTCGAGTAGGTGCGCGAGCGCCGCTGACGCCAGGCGAGGATCGACCTGCACTTCGGCATCGGACGGCGCCTCCACGCGCACGGTCCGCCCCTCGAGCGCGTGGCGCACGTGCGCGGTGGCAGCATCGACGATCTCCGCGGGCGTCACCCATTGACGATCGGCGACGATGCCGTGCGCGTCGATCCGCGCCATGTCGAGGATGTCCTGGAAGAGACGAGTCAGGCGGTCGAGCTCCGTGAGCGCGGCGCGGACCTGCTCGCGGCGCGCGTCGACCGGCATCGATTCCTGCCGCAGGTTCTCGACGGCGACGCGGATTGCCGTCAACGGTGTGCGCAAATCGTGGCTCAACGACGCGAGCAGCGTGGATGCCAGATCCGCCTTCTGGCGCACGATCTCTGCCGCTTCGCGCTCGCGCAGGAACTGCACGCGCTCGATCGCGATCGCGGCCACACCGGCTACGGCATCGAGGGTTCCGAGATCGACGCCGCGCGCAACGGCCGCCAGCACGCCGATCGTTTTGATGCCATGGCGCAACGGGATGAGCGACACCGAATCGCCTGCTGGCGACGGCACGGTCACGTGCCCGCCGTACGCGCGCGCGTGTGCATCGAATTCGAGGACCCCTCGCGTCGACGCCAGCGCCTTCTCGAGATCGACCTCCGCGACGACGACGGGGATCTCCCCTCCCTGGTATATGTCCCATCCGTGATCGGCCGGCAGGCAGATCGCCACCCGTCCGAGCTCGAAGCGCCGCGAGATATGACGCGCGAGCGCCTCGAGACCACCCGCTGTCTCTGTCGTCAGCAGCACGTCGCGGCTCAAGTCGAACAACCGCGTCACCTCGTTGCGCCGTGAAACGGCTTCCCGCGTTCGTTCCTGAGCGACGTCGGAGAGCTTGCTCGCGATCACGGCGACGATCAGGAACGCGAAGAGCGCAACCCAGTTCTCGGGATCGGCAATGGTGAACGTGCCAACGGGGGGAAGAAAGAAGAAGTTGAGCACCAGCATCGCCACGATCGATACGACGATCGCGATCCCCAGGCGACTGAGCGTCGCGGCGCCGAGCACCACGAGCAACAGTGCGAGCGCCACCGTCATCGGGCTGATCGCAGGAAGGACGCGCGGCACGGCCGCCAGCGCCGCGACGGCGGCCATGCTGCCCGTGAAGACCACCGCGTCGCGCGTGTTCAACATCCAGTCACTACTAGCGCGTCGCAGAGAAGCCGCGCTTGCCGAGCGCGTCCTGAAGCGCGCGAAGGCTGTCCTCGCACGCCGCGGTCCGCATGCGTTTCTGTCCCAACGAGAGCGCCAGCGAGCGGACGTTCGTGTTTCGCCGCGACAACGCAATCAGCTGCGCATTGAGATCCAGGAACCGGTCGAGAGAGGCAGACGCGGCGGCCAGCTGTGGACGAGACGCCGGCGCGGTTGCGCCAGCAAGCATCGTCAGCTGGTCGCGGGCCACCCGTGCCGATGCCATCATGCGCTCCTCGATCCGCGTCATCACCGCATCGTCGGATTCTGCGATGTGAGGCGCCTGCAGCGCCTGGATCTCACGAACCGCCGCCACCGCGGTTGCGGCGAGAGCCTTGACGCGCCACGCGTCGGACTGCGCGGCCGGCATCACAGTGTCGAGCGACGTTCGGAACGCGTCGGCCGCCTCGCGTGCCTGGCCAAACGAGAGGCGCTGCGCTTTCAGGTTGGTGTTTTCGACGGCCAGGTCGAGCACGCTGCGATCGAGCGCGCGGTACTCGGCAAAGCGCTTCTCGAACTCGTCGAGCAAACGGAGCTCGTTCGAGTATTGGAGCGATGTGAGTAGTGATCTCAACGCGGCGCTGTCCTTTTGGACCGCTTGCGTCGCCTGCTCCGCCTCGCCCGCGAACACGACGGACGTCTCGTCCGTATCCGCCATGACCGCCCGGTTCGCTGCGTCGCCGGCCTTGCTGAACTGGACGTGCAGGTCTGCGGCAAGCTTGTTCGCGTCCACCAGGCGCTGAATGCTCGTCTCCAGCGGCGTCGTGTTACAACCCGCCAGCCCAACGGCCAGATGGAGTACGAGCGCAGTTCCAGTGACTCTTCGAGTGGGAACCCACGCGATGAAGGTCACCCCGGCAAAATAGCACGCGCCCGCCGCGTGCGGCCGTGGTTCCCGAAAGTCATAAAAAGTCCATAAGTACGGCGTAAGAAACGTGTAATGGCATCCATAATCGGCGTGCTGCCTAATTCGTCTGCCCACCCGGACGAAGCGGGGGAACCACCTTACGGGGCGCATCCATCGTGCCGAAGCCCGATTCGGGCGAAGGCGGATGGTAGAGGACTTCCAACCTCAAGCCCGTCAGCTAACCCCGTCGGCCTTTGGAGGATCCGTGGCCGAAGAATCGTTTCTGGGACAAGTCAAGCACCTGATCGTTGGCGCGCCCATTCCATCCCGTCTGGCCCATCACGAGCGCTTCTCGAAAATAACGGGTCTCGCGGTGCTGTCGTCCGACGCGCTCTCCTCGGTCGCGTACGCGACGGAAGAAATCCTGCGGGTGCTCACCGTCGGCGGCCTCGCCGCGCTCTCGCTGGTCACGCCGATCGGCGCGGTCATCGCGACCGTCATGGTCGTCGTGGTGTTCTCGTACCGGCAGACCATTCACGCGTACCCGAGCGGCGGCGGCGCCTATATTGTTGCCAAGGACAACCTCGGACGAACGCCGTCACTGATCGCGGCCGCATCGCTGCTGATTGACTACGTATTGACGGTGTCGGTCAGCATCGCCGCGGGCGTCGCGGCGATTACGTCCGCAATGCCGCAGTGGCAGCCGCACGCCGTCGCGCTCTGTCTCGGATTCGTCCTGCTGCTGATGCTGGGCAACCTGCGCGGGATCCGCGAATCGGGGAACCTGTTCGCCGGCCCGACCTATTTCTTCATCATCAGCATCCTGACGATGATCGCGGTAGGCGCGTGGCGGTATTTCACCGGCGCGATTCAACCGATTGCGCCGGTGGAGCAACCACTGCCGCCGGGCACGACGATGCTCCCGGTGTTCCTGCTCCTCACAGCGTTCTCGAACGGCTGCACGGCACTGACCGGCGTCGAAGCGGTTTCCAACGGCGTGCCCGCGTTCCGACCGCCCGAGAGTCGGAACGCCGCGGCCACGTTGGTCGCGATGGCCGCGCTCGCGATCACCATGTTCATCGGCATCACCCTGTTGGCTCACGCCTACAGCATCGTGCCGAATGACGTGGAAACGGTCGTCTCGCAGATCGCGCGCGCGACATTCGGCGGACGCGGCTGGCCGTACTACGCCGTGCAGGCCGCGACGATGGCGATCCTCGTCCTTGCGGCAAATACCGCGTACGCGGACTTTCCACGGCTCGCGTCGATCATGGCGCGCGATCGGTTCCTCCCGCGGCAGTTCATGAACCAGGGCGACCGGCTGGCGTTCTCGAACGGCATTCTGATTCTCAGCGTGCTGGCATCCGTCCTTCTCGTGGTATTCGAAGGTGATACGCATGCGCTGATCCCGCTCTACATGATCGGCGTATTCGTGTCGTTCACGCTGTCGCAGGCCGGGATGGTCGTGCACTGGCGGAGGCTGCGCGAGGCGGGCTGGAGGTCGAGCGCAGTCATCAACGGCTTCGGCGCCATTGTCACGGGCATCGTGCTCATCATCGTGGCGATCACAAAAACCGCGGAAGGCGCGTGGATCATCATCCTGATGATTCCCGTGCTCGTCGGGATCTTCGAGATCACGCGGCGTCACTACGATCACGTGGCGGCCGAGCTGACGCTGCGAGGCTGGCATCCGGCACCCGCGGGCCGGCACGTCGTCATTGTGCCGATTGGCGGGCTGCAGCGCGCGGTCGTCAAAGCGCTGCGGTACGCGCGCGCGCTGTCGCCAGACGTCCGTGCCGTGTATGTCGAGCTCGATCCCACAGCGACCGAGGCGCTGCGCCGACAGTGGGCCGAATGGGGAGAGGGTGTGGAGCTTGTTGTCCTGGAATCGCCGTTTCGATCGCTGATGGAGCCGTTGCTCGACTACATCGAGGACCTGCAGGAGACCGAGCCCGCCGCGTATGTGACTGTGATCCTTCCCGAGTTCGTGCCGCGCCGGCTGTGGCAACACCTGCTGCACAACCAGCATGCGCTCCTCATCAAGGGAGCGTTGCTCTTCAAACCAAATGTCGTGGTCACGAGTGTCCCTTACCACCTCGGGCGCGCCATGGAGCACGCGACGGCAAAGGACGCGGCGGTGGCAATTTTATGAATTCGTTACGTCGACCTCGTTATGCTGCCATTGAGGAGGCGCGTCATGGACGACTTCTTACAGGTCCATTCGTCGGAGGTCGAGCCTGGCGAATTGCAACGGCTGCTGGCCGAGCGCGTTGCTCAGGAGCAAGTCCGCGATTTCCGTCGTTTCATCCTGACTTGCTTCGCGATCGTTATGGCGGCGGCATGGGTGCTTAGCTGGCCAGTCCACTTGCTACCTCACACGGTACTATGGTCACTTCTGGCCACGGCCGCGTTCGTGATAGGGCTTATGTGTCCCCCACGGATTCACGCAACCAGCTCAGATAAGCCGAAGAAGCTTCGGCGCTGAGCACGACGAACTCGGGCAGTTCGTAGGGGTGCAGGTCGTGGAAACGTGCCTCTATGGCGGGAACGCAATCCCGCGTCGTCTTGATTACGAGCTGCTGTTCACGGTCCTCCTCGATGACGCCTTTCCACCTGTAAAGCGATGTCATTGGCGGCAGCACGTTGACGCATGCCGCGAGCCGGTCGGCGACCAGCACGCGCGCGAACGCGGCGGCGTCGGTCGGCTCCCCAACCGTGGTGAGGATGACGACCGCATTTGCCTCTTGTACTTTCATTGGAAGTTTGGAGTTGTACTGGAGACCGAAACGCGCTATTCTGCCACGACCTCGTGAAGAAGCGGACCAGCGACACCCCCACGACGACCTCCACGACTCCGCGGCAGCGGCGCGGCACGATCGTCCGCTATCTGATTCTCGCGGTGGGCTGCCTGCTTATCATCGACGCGCTCGTCGGCGACCGCGGTTTTCTTGCGATGCTGAAGGCGCGGCAGCAGTACCGGTCGCTTGAAGCCGCGCTCGTCCGGTCGCGCGAGGAAAACGCGCAACTCCGCGAGCAGGCGCGCCAGCTGCGCGAGGATCCGCAGGCGATCGAGGAGATTGCCCGCCGGGAACTGGGCCTGATCCGGCCCGGTGAGAAGCTCTTCATCATCAAAGATGTGAAGTAGAATCGTGCGCATTTGAGGAGATCAGCCTTATGCGCACAACCTTCGTGTGTCTGCTCGCGATTGTGTCGCTGGCGGCGCCCGCGCTGGCGCAGAACCGCGCCGCCAAGCCGCTCGAAATCTACGTCGTCGATGTCGAGGGGGGCAACGCCACCCTGTTTGTCACGCCGTCAGGCGAGACCGTGCTGATCGACACCGGCAACGGCGGCGCGCAGGCGGCTCGCGATGCGGCGCGCATCATGGAAGCGGCGAAGGACGCCGGCGTCACCAAGATCGACCACCTGATCTTCACGCACTGGCATGGAGACCATTTCGGCGGCCTGGCGGAGCTGGCCAAACAGATTCCGATTGCCCGCTTCTACGACCACGGCCCGAACGTGCAGGCGACCCCGGCGACCGACGAATTCTTCAAGACCGTTTACGAGCCGCTGACGGCGAAAGCCATGCACACGGTCGTGAAGCCCGGTGATTCGATCCCGGTCAAGGATCTCAACTGGAGGGTGGTCGCTTCGGCAGGCAACGTAATGAAGACCAACCTCTCGGGCGCCGGCCGTCCGAATCCGTACTGCACTGAATCGAAGCCGCAGGATCCCGACCCGACCGAAAACGCGCAGTCGGTCAGCAGCTACATTACGTTCGGAAAGTTCCGCATGGTGCACATGGGCGACCTCACCTATAACAAGGAGCTCGACCTGATGTGCCCCAACAACCGTCTCGGAACGGCGGACCTCTTTATCGTTTCGCATCACGGCCAGGCGATTTCCAACTCGCCGGCGCTCGTGCACGCGCTGCATCCGCGCGCGGCCATCATCAACAACGGCACGCGGAAAGGCGGCCAGCCGGACGCGATGCGCGTCCTCTTCTCGTCGCCAGGACTCGAGGATCTCTGGCAGATGCACTTCTCGCTGCTGAGCGGCCAGGAATTCACCGTTCCGGGCGCCTTCATCGCCAATCAGATCGATCAGCCGGATACCGCCCTGCCGATCGCCGCCTGGACGCCGCCCCCGCAGGGACAGCAAGCGCCGCCGGCGCCGGTGCACAACGGTAAGTCGTACTACTTCAAGATCGCCGCGCAGCAGGACGGGACGTTCACGATCACCAACATGCGCAACAACTTCAGCAAAACGTATCGGCCCGGCGTGGCCAACGCGACCAGATAGGACTCAGGTCGTAGAGGCGGACCTTAAGGTCCGCCTCTACGGACGCGTCGCCGAAGGGAGTTCTCAATGACGAAAACGACACGCGCGCTCTTGTCATTAGCCGCCGTTGCGTGCCTGGCCGCGCCTGCGCTTGCGCAGAACCGGACTGCAAAACCGTTGACGATCTATATCGTGGACGTCGAAGGTGGCAACGGCGTCCTGTTTGTCTCGCCAACCGGCGAATCACTGCTGATGGACACGGGGAACGCGAACGCCGCCGCGCCGCGCGATGCCGGACGCATCATGGAGGCCGTTCGTGATGCGGGACTGACGCAGATCGACAATCTGATCATCACCCACTGGCATGGCGATCACTATGGCGGCCTCGCCGAGCTCGCCAAGCAGATCCCGATCAAGCATTACTGGGATCACGGGCCGAACGTACAGCCCGGACAGGGCCCTGACGATTTCCTCAAGAACGTCTACGCCGAGCTGATCTCGAAGGCGCAGCACACCGTTGCCAAGCCCGGCGACAAGATTCCCCTTGGGGCGACCAACGTCACAGTCGTCGTCTCGGCCGGTGAACCGATCGCCTCGCTGAAAGGTGCCGGACAGCGCAATCCTGAATGCGCGAACTTCCAGCCGATCGACAACAACATGGAAGATCCGATGTCGGTCGGGGTCATGGTGACCTACGGCAAGTTCAAGGCGCTGCATATCGGGGACAACACGAGGAATATAGAGTTCAAACTCGCGTGCCCCGTGAATCGGCTCGGAACAGTGGACCTGATGCTCGGCATGCATCATGGCCAGGCCAGCTCGAATTCGCCGGTGCTCGTGCACGCGGTGCGGCCGCGAGTAGCCATCGTCAACAACGGCACGCGCAAGGGTGGCGAGCCGTTCTCCATGCAGTCGATGTTCTCGTCGCCCGGACTTGAAGACGTCTGGATGGAGCATTTCTCGCTGCTGAGCGGGCAGGAGTACACGGTGCCGGGCGTGTTCATCGCTAACCAGATCGATCAACCCGACACGACGATGCCGATCGCCGCCTGGACCCCACCGCCGCAGGGACAGCAGGCGCCGCCCGCGCCGGTGCACAACGGCAAGGCGTACTTCATCAAGGTGACGGCACAGCAGGACGGGACGTTCACGGTGACCAATACACGCAACAATTTCAGCAAGACCTACCGGCCCGGTGGCGTCAACGCCACGAAATAACGATCGGGTGTAGAGGCGGACCTTAAGGTCCACCTCTACGTCATGCAATAGGATCGATTACATGGCAAAGAGCGGACGTCATTTTCTCCAAATCCCCGGACCGACGAACGTCCCCGATCGGGTGCTGCGTGCGCTCAGTAAGCCGACGATCGATCATCGAGGGCCTGAGTTCGCCGCGCTGGCCAAAGAGGTATTGAGTGGACTGAAAGAGGTCTTCCTGACCTCATCGCCCGTCATCATCTATCCAGGCTCGGGAACCGGCGCGTGGGAGGCATCGCTCGTCAACACGCTGTCGCCCGGCGACAGGGTGCTGATGTTCGAGACGGGCCACTTTGCAACGTTGTGGAAAGACATCGCGACGCGCATGGGACTGCAGGTGGATTTCGTCGCCAGCGATTGGCGCCATGGCGCGGATCCCGCAGTGGTGTATTCGAAGCTCGCCGACGACCGCGGCCACGCGATCAAGGCGGTGTGCGTCGTGCACAACGAGACGTCCACCGGCGTCGTCAGCCGTATCGGCGAGATCCGGAAGCAGATCGATGCCGCGCGGCACCCGGCGCTGCTGCTGGTGGATACGATTTCCTCCCTCGGGTCGATCGAGTACCGCCACGACGCCTGGGGTGTGGACGTAACGGTCGGCTGCTCACAGAAAGGGTTGATGCTGCCGCCCGGCATCAGCTTCAACGCGATCAGCGACAAGGCGCTCGCCGCGACCAGATCGGCAAAGCTGCCGCGCGCCTACTGGGATTGGGAGCCGATGCTGCGCGACAACAAGGCCGGCTTCTTCCCGTATACGCCGTCGACCAACATCCTCTACGGCCTGCGCGAAGCGCTCAGCATGATGCGCGATGAGGGGCTGGAGACAATCTGGGGGCGTCACGAACGGTTTGGCCGCGCCACGCGCGCGGCGGTCAAAGCGTGGGGACTCGACATCCTGGCGCAGAACCCCTCGGAGTACAGCGGCGTACTCACGGCGGTCGTGATGCCCGACGGCCGCGACGCCGACGCCTTCCGGCAGCTCGTGCTCGAGCGGTTCGACATGTCACTCGGCACCGGCTTGGGAAAGCTGAAAGGCAAGATCTTCCGGATCGGCCACCTTGGCGACTTCAACGATCTGATGCTGGCGGGAACTCTCAGCGGCATCGAGATGGGACTGGCGCTCTCCGGCATTCCGTACAAGCCGGGCGGCGTTCTCGCGGGATTGGAGCTGTTGACCAGCGGCTCACTCGAGCCCGTCTCATAAGCGATTTTCACCCGTAACGCGAACCTTAAAAGGTTCACGCTACAAGTGATCGGGTTCAATGCACGTGGATCGGCATCGACACCAGCAACAGGCCCGCTGCGCTCGTGACATCCAGCCGGATCTCGCCGGCGACGGTTGGGACGAAATCAAAATCGTAGGTTTCGCCGTTCCCCATTTGAATTTCGGAGGCGCCTTCCACAGCCTGATTTTCAGGCAGATCTCTACCGTCTTTAGCGAGTGCGCGCCACCTTAACGGCGCTGTTCCGTTCAGCAACCGCATGCGCATGCTTGGCCGAGCCGTGTGCACGTTTATGAACCGTAGTCGGTAATGCTGCCCAACATGCATCTCACGCGGCTGCGGCGTCGACGAGCCGTTCAACAACACGACCCGCGCATCGACCTGCCTTCGCGGCACGGTAATCATCAGCACAAGGTCGTGTTCGGGATCGAAGCGCTCAAGCGCATCGACGACGACCAGCGCTCCGGAAAGACCCGCCTGCTGCTGCCGCACCTCGTCAATGTGCGTGTGATAGATGAAGGTGCCTGAGCGTGGCGGGGTGAAGCGCGCTTCGAACGTTCCGCCAGGCTGAATTGCGGGAGCAATTCGGGTGGAATCGCCCGCAAAACCGGCGACCCCGTCGTAGTAGCTTTCGAGCTCGATCCCGTGCCAGTGGACGGCCGTCGGTTCCGGCAATCGATTGACGACCGTAATGCTGACCGGCTCACCTCGCTTCAAAACGATTGTCGGTGAAGGTAAGTACGGCGGGGGCGGCGGAGGTTGCGTTTCGGTGCTCTCAAGCGTGTAACCGAAGGCAGGCTCGGTCTCGGTGCCACCCTCGTCAACCCGCGCGACGAGCCGCAGTTGGCGACGCGGAGCCGATGGCGGCGTTCCTGCCTCCGTACTCTCACCCGTCACGGTGATACCCATCACCGGCCCAGCCATCATCTCCAGCGCGTGGTTCTCGACGTGGTGGTTCGGGGCCGGTGGTGGCAACGGCCGGCCGTCGAGCGAACCAAAACGTTGGAGGTGTACGTTGTCATGGCAGTGAAACAGCCAGTTTCCCGGCCGTGTGGGCACCCACGTCAGACTGAACGTCGCACCAGGACCCGTCCGTTCCGTGACGACCATGTGTGGCGACCCGGGGTCTAGCCTTACGTCCGCCCGCTCATCGCCACGGCTATCGACGTTGAAGTAGAAACCGTGCAGATGCATCGGATGGACCAGCGATCCCGCGTTGATGATACGCATGCGCACCGTGTCGCCAACCCTGTACGCAAGACGTTCCGTGCTCGGCCACGATCGCCCGTTGATCGCGATTCGTCCTGCGGTCGCATTTGCGAGCGCCGCATTAAACCAGTCGCTGATCAGGAGGACACGATCCGTCGGCGCCGGCGCACCGGCTGGA
>Ga0065705_10001888_pt1 | contig 20493 bp, 19 predicted proteins | sample SwibulcommuniRL2_FD_59092 | JGI IMG/M metagenome (GOLD analysis project Ga0065705, IMG submission 59092) | Bulk soil microbial communities from switchgrass field near Rose Lake, East Lansing, Michigan, USA - RL2 Bulk Soil v2 (version 2) | ecosystem: Environmental > Terrestrial > Soil >...
TTTGGGCCTCATCTCGTTAAAACTGGATGGGGACGCGTGATGATCGTTTCTGCGTCTACAGTAGAAGATCCACCCGGTAAAACCGGCACCTACACGGCTGTAAAAGCCGCGCAGGAAAATCTCGTCCTGACCTTGTCTTCTGAGCTGAAAGAGCAGAGCGTGACCGCGAACATTATTCAGGTCCGCGCGATCGATGTGAATAACAAAGGGACTGGCACAACTCCGGAAGAAATTGTCGCCGCGATGATGTATCTCTTTTCGGACGAAGCCTCAAAAGTGACAGGCGCAAGATTGCCGCTTTATTAAAAAAGTAGGGGCGACCCGTTAGGATTGTCTAGAGTAGTAAGCAATTTTTGTTGAGTGGGTCGCCCCTATAATTAAGAAAGAAGAGACCTCTGAATTCAGAGGTCTCTTCTTTCTTCTTACTTCTATCTTCTGATTAGGGCTGACTGATCTCGAATGAGTTCACTTGAACGGTAATTGGCAGAACGTTGAGGGATGAAATATTGAATCCCACCAGGCCGCTGTTGAATCCATACGTGGTATCCGTAATGGTCTTGATCTTTTTATCATTGACAAACAGGGTGATCTCGTCTCCCTTGCAAGTCATTGCATACTCATTGACTTCCTTGCCCTGCTTGAGTGCTGGGGTACCGCCGTTTGAGATGATGTTGTATTTTCCATCGACCGCATACAGGTACCACAAGCCGCCGCTTTCCACGCTGAATTCATACCACTGAGTCCCATCCGAATTCATTCGGCAGACCAGGCTGACATTATTATTATTGCGCCCACGGTTTTCAGCATTTAATTTGACCGCAACATCATCATATTCATAGGGCGTGTACATGTAGTAGACGTATAGGTCTTTATCTCCCAAGTCAAAGAGCAGATGATCCTCTTCCTGTTTGATGACAAGATTTGTATCCTTACCGGAACCGAGAGTGAAATTCTCCCAATTATCCGTAGACGATGCAGTATCAAATTCTTCTGTATAGAATTGTGATGTGGAAGGCGCAGGGGGTGCGACTTCAGTAGCAGGAGCCTCCTCAGTGGGCGGAGCCGCTTCTGTAGGCTCCGCCGCAGTCTCGGTGGGGCTGACCTGGACCGGTGCTTGCGTGGGAGGTGGGGGCTGTGTAGGCGCAGGAGCTCCGCCTCCAAGTGCTGAACAGGCTAAACCAACAAGCAGGATTAATGCCGTAAAAAAGAACAGAGGTTTTAAGGGTTTCATACAATCTCCTTTTGGGTGAATTGCCGCACAGTATAGCATGTGAATGCGGAAAGGGCAGCAATCCACGATTACATTTTGCTAACAATAGCAAACTGCTATTCTATGGTAAATTCACTCTTGTTATGCCTATTCTTGCAATCGTTCTCCTGCTCACGTCTGCCTTCCTGCATGCGCTCTGGAACCTGCTGCTCAAAAGGTCTCAGGAAAAATACAGCGCCATGGGCTGGCAGGTACTCATCAGTGGAGTCCTGGCATTTTTCCTGTTGATCTTTACAGGGTTTCCACCGCGCTCCATGTGGTTGTTTGCCCTGATCAGTATGTCACTGGAGGCCGTGTATTTTATTTTGCTCTCAAATGCATACAGCGACCACGACTTTTCGCTCGTCTATCCGATTGCGCGTGGAACCGCGCCAGCATTTCTGATGCTATGGTCCATATTGTTTCTGCGAGAGAATCCGACGGCGGGTGGAATCCTTGGCATTAGCCTGATCGTCGGTGGAATGATCATCATTGGCGCGACCAGCCTGATCCAAAATCGCGGGAGCAGGCTGCACATCAAAGGGATTCTGACCGCGCTGGCCGTTGCCTTGATTATCTCTCTTTATACGTTGATTGATGGGACTGCCGTTAAAAATGGCCCGCCTCTGCCCTATGCTCTAACCATGTTCATGTTCGTTCCCGTTTTGACGACGACTTATAACGTTCGCCGCTTCGGCTGGAAACATTTTGCCGAAGCCTGGAATGGACCGCGCCTCCCGCTCATCCTTGCGGCGATCCTTGGGGTTGTTGCCTATCTGCTCGCCTTAATTGCATATTCGTTCGCGCCGTTAAGTTACTCCGGTGCGATCCGGGAAGTGAGCGTTGTCATCGGCGCGTTCCTTGGCTGGCAATTCCTGGAGGAAAAGATGGGAGGCACGCGCCTGCTTGGCTCGATCGTAATTTTTGTTGGGATATTGGTCATTGCGATCTTTGGGTAAGAATTTCTTAAACACGAAGGACGCCGAGAAAATAAAGGTTACAAAAGCCTCAATGTCCAAACAATTAACGGCGCAATTGCAAGAGCAGGCAACATATTTCCCACGCGTATCTTTTTGATCTCCAGCAAACTCGAGATCGCCAGCCCCAATAAAATGACGCCACCTGTCGCGGTCAGTTCATTCATCATGGATGGGGTAACGATCGCGTTCAATTGCGCAGCCAAAAGACTGACACCACCCTGATAAACCAGGATAATAATTGTTGAGAACATGACACCGATTCCAAGCGTGGACGTAAACGCCAGAGCTGCAAAACCATCCAGCACAGATTTGACAGCCAGCAAATTGTAATCACCCGTCAAACCATCCTGTATGGAGCCAAGAATGGTCAGCGGGCCCACGCAAAAGAGCAGGGAGGCGGTCAGAAAGCCGCGCACGAATTTATTCGAGCCATCCTCCCCCTCCTTGGAAAACCGTTGTTCCAGGAATTTCCCCAGATTTTGTAATCTGTCTTCGATCCTCCACCATTCGCCCAGCAAGGTACCGATCAAAAGGGAACCCAAAACGATCAGCGGATTTTCTGTTTTCAGGAACATTTGCAGTCCCATCGCGGCAACGAATAATCCCATGCCTGAGATGATCGTCTCTTTTAATTTATCTGGGATGCGGGCGCCAAAGATCAATCCAATCACGCCGCCGATAAGAACCGTTGCAATGTTGAGAAGTGTGCCAGTCATGTCATCCAATCTTCGCGCAGAGCGGAACCGCTGGTCGAGTAGCCTGTGATTTTTGGGCGTACACTTGCACCGTACGCCCGTACAGGTGTCGAGACGAGGTGCAGTCGAAGCGCAGCATTTGATAAGAAGTTTATTACTCTTGTAAACATATCCTTCGACTGCAGGCTTTTACTTGCATTCAGCCCTCTGATCGCATTGTCCCGATGCCTTTTCGGAACGACAAAGATTTATTCTTTTGCTAAGGTTGTTTTATTCCCCGCCGCTTTATTTTCCAATAATTCCAACACAAAACATAAAGACGACAAACGATTCAAATAACGCTGTAAATCGGGGTTCTTGATTTCTTCCGCATCGAATAATTCCACCACGCGGCGTTCAGCCCTTCTGATAATTGTTCTTGCAAGTGAAAGTGCCGCACCCGCAACCGAATCGCCGGGCAGGATAAATTCCTTTGGCATTTCCACAAGTTTGCTCAATTCATCCGTTTGACCTTCTAGCCAGGTCACGCGGGCGGCGTCGATGAAGTGGAACTTCTCTGCGTTTTCGGGCGTCGCGGCAACCTCAGCCATCAGCTTATACAGGTCGCGTTGGACTTCGAGCAGGATCCCACCTGAGCGTAAATCGCGGCATTGGGCCCGCGCCAGCCCAAGCGCTGCAGTGGATTCGTCTAATGTCCCCACGGCTTCGATACGGGCGTGATACTTGGCGACGCGCCCCTCCCCGAGCAGATTTGTCGTTCCGTCATCGCCTTTGGACGTGTAAAAAGACATGCAGGCATTATAACCAATGTGTCGCTTACCCGCAGGGTTGCTTCGCTTACCCGCAGGGTTGCTTCGCTTACCCACAGGATCGCTTCGCTTATAATCGGACGATGCTTAAACCGTTTCACATTGAGATGACCCGTCTTGCCCTGGGTGAGAAATTCAGTTCGAGTGCGCTTGAGAAAATCATGGCAGCTAATCTCCATCAGGATCGCTTGCTCGCGCAGATCGGTCATGATGAATATCATTTTGACGGAAATGCGTTTGAGAAATCCTACGCCTATGTTGAGGAGCAACGCGCGCTAACGGTCTCATCCTTGAGGTCGAATGATGCGCTCTCTGCTTGGTCTGCTTTTGGAAGATTGACTCACGCCGTACAGGATTTTTATTCCCACAGCAATTATGTGGACCTATGGCTCTCCTTTCAGTCCGATGGAGCGATTCCGACTCCCTCCGAGATTGATCCCATTGAACCGGACCTGATCGACACTCCTGCGTTACGCTCTGGTGTCGTTTATCTACCTCTTGAAGCGTTCTACCATTTCCATGTGTTGAGGCCTTTGCTCATGCGCATTCTGCCGCGCGATTCGCACGCCTGGATGAACCTCGATTCCCCCGAACAAGGATCAAATTTTGCGTATGCGTTTCAAGCCGCAGTCAAACGGACGAAAATCGAATTCGAGAAAACGACGCTGGGGTTTTCAGAGGAAATGCGCAGGTTGTTTTTGGATAGATAAAGATCAATCTGCCCAGTTCAATACCGTGAGAAATAATGGCTCGAACTTGTTATGATCGGCACTCACCGCAACCTTGATCTTCGCACCGTTTGGGTCTTGTTTTAGGCGACCGCTTTCTAGACCTTCCTCTTCTACAACACTCAAATTGAGTTCTTCAAATTTGACAATGCTTTGATCCGTGGAGGCTGCCGCGCTCAGAGAATCCCAGAATTGAAATCCGCCGCTATCCACAAAATCAAGATTAGCTGTCAGCAGTTCATAGACCAACTTAGCTGCGGGCGTGTAACGGTTTTTTCCCAGCACCTCATAGAATTTGCGAGTGACAGGCACATCATCCGTCGCATCCAACGGGATCAAAACGATGGGGATGCCTGATTTGAAAACAATATTTGCAGCAACAGGGTCGATATAAATATTCCATTCCGCATACTCATTCTGAATGTTGACACCTGAGTTCCCAACATTTCCTTTAGTTTCCACTGCACCACCCATAATGTAAATCTCCTTGATTTTGGAACTGATATCTGGAGATTTTTGAAGAGCATCGGCAATATTCGTTAACGGTCCAACTGCCACGATGCTGATCGCTTCATTCGAATTTTGAAGGATGTCTATGATCAAATCCGAGGCGCTTAGCTCGGAGCCAGCTCCTCTCGCTGGGATTTCAACCCCGTAGGCATCATCTGCAGCCTGTCGCCACGCTGCCGGGAACACATGGTTTCCTGCCAGCGGCGTTTCTCGTCCACAGGCAACCGGGATATCTTTATCACNACTCAAAGTCACCAATCCCAAAGCATTGGATACTCCCGGTCCGCANTGTGCTTCCCCGGTTCCAGAGACGGTAATTGCTCTAACATNCACGTTTGGATGAGACAACAGGAATAAAGCCGCAAACATATCCTCATGCGCCATATCCGTATCAAAAATAACGGGCTTCGGAGTTCGAAGCTGAATCAGGCTGGGGTCAGGTGTCAGATTCTGGTTTGTGCACCCAGCAAGCAGAATGGTTAATACAAGGAGGATAACGAGGAGCAATTGTCTAAGGCATTTGAAACAAAGAACATTCATGGATTTTCTCCTTGCAGTGCTCTGACACCAATTACTAATTTTCTGATCCAATTTCTCAATTTTATCGGGTTATTTACATTCATGACGATTTTGGGAAGATACAGAAAATATGTATTGGGCAGAATATACTGATTGGATCAGAAAATAAAAACAGGTAAACAAGATATGACTTGTTTACCTGTTTTCTTATTTCCTTGTGTACTTCTTACAGCTTCTCCAACTCATCCACCATGCGGCTCAGCACATCGAACCCACCCTGCCAGAATTTGGGACTGCGGATGTCAATCCCTGCATCAGACAAAATCTTCTCAGGGGCTTCTGATCCACCGGAAGATAATATCTTGAGATACTTGGGCTTGAAGGATTCGCCTTCTGCTTTGTATTGCTGATACAGCGAGAAGACCAGCAACTGACCGAATGCATAGGCATACACATAGAATGGCGTGTGATAGATGTGAGGAATGGAGACCCATTCCCATTTGAACTCATCGCTCAATTCCACTGAATCGCCGAATTGTTCCTTCAGGTTTTCCATATACGCCGCCGATAGCTCATCGGTAGAGGCGTTCTTCTGGATCATTGCATGGGCATCCCGTTCGAACATTGCGAAATAGATCTGGCGTAGAATGGTCGCGAAAGCATCGTCCATTTGCTTGAACAGAATATCACGGCGCACGGATTCATCGGTTTCTTCGGCGAGCAGTTTTTCAGTGAGCATCATTTCGCCAAACGTGGAGGCGGTCTCGGCCAGCGGCAGGGACGAATGGAAGGTAAATGTGGTGTGATGCGATGCCAGCATGGCATGGATGGCATGACCGAGTTCGTGCGCCAGGGTCGCCACGTCACGGGCGCGGCCTGTGTAGTTCATCAAGACATAAGGAGTGTTCTCCGGGTTGATCGAGGCGCAGAAGGCGCCGCCCTGCTTGCCCTTGCGGACTTCGCTATCCAGGTGGTCCTGATCGAAGACGCGCTGCGCCAGTTCTCCGACCTTTGGCTCAAAGGCGCTAAATGATTCCAGCACCATTTTCGCTGCCTCACTAAACTCAAACGCCTTGTCTGACTTTGCCATCGGCGCATAAATATCGTAGCGGCGGAGCTTCTCCATGCCAAGCTGTTTGGCTTTCAACTTGAAATAACGCTGGAACATTTTGGAATTCTTCTTCGTCACATCCATCAATACGTTCACGGCTTCGTCGGGGACGTCATTTGCAAGATTACGAACTGACATGGGGCTGCTGAACTTCCGCATAATGATGTTTTCGTTGTGCCAGTCGCGGGCGCGGGTCTGATACATCTGCCCCAGGATCGGTCCATTCTCGCCATACACCCGGTACAGTTCCTGATAGGCACGGGCGCGCAGGTCGGCGTCCGGTCCCTGCATGTAAGGCTGCAGTTGAGCACGCGTCAATTCCTTTACTTCACCATTGACTTCCAGTTTGAAGACATAACGATTTGTCATCGCGTCATATAGAATGACAAGTGCACTGGAGCCGGTCACATCCTTGAGGTTGATCGCCTTTTCTTCCGGTTCACTTAATGCATACGGCTTGAAATGGCGGATCTCTTCGAGATAATAACGATAATCACCCGATTCATTCATCAAACGTTCGGCATTCGCTTCATCCACATCCTTCCACCACAGGTTGAAGAACAATGTGCGGTTCTGGATCTCTGCCGCGAACTGCTGCACGCGTCCCATCAGACTTTGGGCGTTCTGGTCCTGGGTATCGCCTGCAAATGAAAGTCCGGCAAACGCGTACACTCTATTGACGATGCGCGCGGTCTCTTCGGAGGCGTGCACCACATCCAGAAACGTTTCAGCGTCCATGTCCGGTTTCAGTTTGTTCCGTACGCCCTCAAACGATGCAACCTGCTCTTCAACATTATCGAACGCAGCCTGCAAATCTGGGCTGTCGAAGCCGGCGAACAGCTCGCCGAGGTCCCATTTTTTGACTGAGTAAGTTTGGACTGAGTAAGCCATACAAATCTCTCCTTTAGAGTTTTTTTACCACAAAGTGAAATGCTTTTGTACCGACAAAAGATGTATTTGAAGATGTATTTTTTAAAGGCTTGAACGGATGTGCACGATGTCGCCGTCTTTGACGAGATATTCCTTGCCCTCGAGTCTGAGCTTACCCTTGGACTTCGCCTCGCTCATGCCACCGAGGCTGATGAGGTCGTCATACGCCACTACCTCCGCTCGGACAAATCCACGCTGCAGATCGGTATGGATCTCGCCCGCGGATTCCTGCGCGGTCGCCCCGCGCTTCGTCTCCCAGGCCCGGACTTCATCCTCACCCACGGTAAAGAACGATTGCACCTGAAGCAAATCGTAAGACAGGCGAACCATCCTATTTAAGCTGAGTTCCTCGATGCCATATTCCTGCATGAATGTGGACGCGTCTTCCGGAGAAAGCTGCGCGATCTCCATTTCAAGCTTACCCTGCAGCGCCACCGAGGGAGTTTCGAACTCCCAGACCGGCGCTGCCTGGCCTTCTCCCATATTGAAAACGATCAGCACCGGCTTGCGTGTGAGTAACCCAAAACTCGCCAGGATTTTACTTTCCTCGGCTGAGACTTCGACTTTCCGCAGAGGGGTATTGTCGGAGAGCACCTCACGCAGGCGTTGAAAGAGCGCGGTCTGGCGCTCATTGTCCACCTTATCGGTGCCACCTTTTTTGCGTTCTTCCGTCAATCGCTCGAGTTTCCGTTCGACCGCGATCAGGTCATTCAATAACAATTCGCTGAGCATGATGTCCGCGTCGCGGGCGGGATCGATACTTCCCATGGTGTGCAGGACGCTGTCATCCTCAAAGCCGCGCGCGACGAGGATAAATCCATCCATCTGGGCAAGTTGATTTAGCAGTTGCCCGGAAATGCCGCTTTTCGCAGTGCCGCTTTCCAGCCCGGCGATATCGGCATAGGTCACTTTGGCATAGATAGTCTTCTTGGGCTTGAACATCTCCGAAAGTTTGGTGACGCGTGGGTCTGGCACTTCCACCACAGCGGTATGAACTTCGAAACGACCAGCCGAAGCGGTCGTGGGTGTATTGCCGCGCGTCAACGCGTTGAAAATGGTGGTCTTTCCTGATTGGGGTAATCCGATAATTCCGAGTTTCATCTTATCCTTTATTTTTCATTTTGAACCACGGAAACACGGAGAAAATAATGGAAAAACTCGTGACTCGGTGCCTCTGTGGTTAGGATTTTTTGTCCGGACTTTTGTCTGAACCTATAGATTTTACTTGACCTTCATCTTAGGAGTGGTATACTTTGGGGCGCAAATTTAGCCGGAGTGGCGGAATAGGCAGACGCGCACGACTCAAAATCGTGTTCCCTTCGGGAATGAGGGTTCGATTCCCTCCTTCGGCACAAGAATTATACTCTGTCAGAGTATTTTACTGAAACATCCTCCTAACTTGGAGGATGTTTTGTTACTAAAGAAGCTATGGCCTTATAGCTGTGGCAACTGGCATAAACATCGCTGCTGTCGTAGGCTTCAATCTTCCTTCCAACAAGGCATTTGTAATTTCAAGAATAGCCTGGACGGTTGGTTTTTGGTTATATCCATTTAGGATTAAGGCATGAAAACCTAGATTATCCTTCGCTTCCCATTGGATGACGCTAAAGCCTGCTGCATTGATTCCCGGATAATCGGGCGCTGGTCCCATAAAACCATCCAGTCTGAGCAAATCGCGAAAGGCATGCAACGTGTCACTGGTACCTATCAGCACGATTGGGTAATATGTTTGCGGTGCTTCGCTAATCCACCTTTCTTCTTCAGAATTAAAAGGTGTTGCACTTTTGTCGATCCAAAGTGCAATCTTCTGTTTGCCATATTGCTTGAACTCATTGAACGTTTGAACAACAATCACTTCAGGATGTGCTTGTAGATCTTCCAAAGAAAGTTGTGATTCCTTTTGATAAAAGTACACAGCCTTAAACGATGCTGTTGCAGCTTCCTTTGTGCTTATATTGAAGCTGCAACCGGCGATGGATAAAAAAAGTAGAATGACAGCCAGTTGTTTCATATCATGACAGGCCTATACTGTTCTCAGTATAATAGTTTTGAAGGTGAGAAATGAGATTGTATCTGATATTCACGCTGATCGATGTGCTGATTATTTTGGCATATCCTTTTGTATTTATCGCAGGGAAACTACACCAACTTTTTAAAATTAAGAGATAATAGCGCTACATGTCATTGCGAGCGTACTTCGCGAAGCAATCTCCACGATAACTATGAGATTGCTTCGGCGTGGCAAACACTCCTCGTAATGACGGCAAAGGAGTTGCTATGCCGTCAATGAACGATGTCCTGGGTGTCATTATGGGAGGCGGACGCGGGTCACGCCTGCACCCGTTGACCAAGATGCGCTCGAAGCCTGCCGTGCCAATCGCGGGGAAATATCGTCTCATTGACATTCCCGTTAGCAATTGCATCAATTCAGGGATTTACCGCGTGGCGATCCTGACGCAGTTCAATTCCGTTTCGCTCCACCGTCACATTTCCGAGTCTTATAACTTCGATGTGTTCCACACCGGCTGGGTGCAGATCTGGGCGGCCGAACAAACGCCGCAAAGCACCTCCTGGTATCAGGGCACCGCGGACGCGGTCCGCAAGCAATTGTTCGAGATCCAGGCGACGGGCGCGGAATATGTGCTGATCCTGGCAGGCGATCATCTTTATCGCATGGATTACTCTGCCATGGCGGAATTTCATTGGGAGAAAGAGGCCGATATCACGGTGGCCGTTCAGCCGGTCGCGAAGAGCGAAGCCTCCCGTCTCGGGATTTTGAAGCGCGAAGGCGATGCTCGCATCTCAGATTTTGTGGAAAAGCCGAAGGATCCTGCCGTTCAGGATAGATTTGTGAGTCGCCACCATGACTCGGAACGTCCGTTGCTGGGCTCGATGGGGATTTATATGTTCAAGACCAAAGTGTTGACCGATCTGCTGACCTATCATCTGCGCCAGGACGATTTCGGCGGCGACATTATCCCTGCTGCAATCAACTCGCATGAGGTTTATGGTTTTGATTTTGATGGCTATTGGGAGGATATTGGAACCATTCAGTCGTTCTATGAAACGAACTTAAAGTTGACCAGCCCAAACCCGCCATTCAATTTTTATGATCCCAAGTCACCCATCTACACTCATGCACGCTTTCTGCCAGGCTCCATTGTGGAAGATAGTGAATTGAAGGATGTGTTGATCGCGGAAGGCTGCCGCATCCGCAAGGCGGAGATCACCCATTCGATCGTAGGCATTCGCAGTCAGGTCGCAGAAGGGACGGTGATCAAGGATAGCATCCTNATGGGCGCCGATTATTATGCGGCTGAGAAAAAGCGCGGGACNATTCCCATTGGCATTGGCAAAAACTGCCANATTGAGTGCGCCATCCTGGATAAGAATGTGCGGATTGGCGATGANGTTGTCATCAAACCGTTCCCGCCTGATAAAGACCTTGACAGTGACCTTTATTTTGTGCGGGATGGGATTGTGGTAATTGCCAAAGATACAGAGATCCCTTCCGGTACACGTATTGAACCAGGTGCATGAAAATTATTTTTATCACATTGACATCCATTCAAGCGAGGCGTACACTTTTATCGTCCAAAGAGAAATGACTAAGCCGTCACACGGAGGTGTGGCGGTTTATTTTTCCTCCTTGAAAATCTTATACGGGAGCCGTTATGAACGAGTATGGGCCAGTTTTTATTATTATTTTACAGTTGATCTTTTTGGAAGGGATTCTTTCGATTGATAACGCGGCGGTAATCGGCGCTCTGGTCTCGCCCCTACCGGATGACAGACCCGTGGTCTGGCCCAACGCACTTGAACGGTTCGGTGAATGGCTTCATCCGCTGATTGGCAATCAACGATTAGCTGCTTTGCGAGTTGGCCTTCTGGGCGCGTACGTGGGCCGCGGAAGCATGTTATTCCTGACGAGTTTCCTGATCCACAATCCTTGGATCAAACTTGTGGGGGCGGCGTATCTTATCCACCTGGCTTTCGATAATCTCAAAGATATGTCGGGCGGAGGCAGGGAAGCAGATGAAGAGCTTCAACCCATCAAGATCCAATCTTTTTGGTCGACGGTGCTGACTGTTGAGTTGATGGACTTGATCTTTAGTATTGACAATGTCGTGGCAGCCGTCTCCCTCTCTGATAAGATCTGGGTGGTGATGGTGGGCGTTGGGATTGGCATTCTCACCATGCGTTTTGCCGCAGGCGTCTTTAGTTATGCTGTGACACGCGAGCCAATTCTCAAACAAGCTGCTTACATTTTGGTACTTAACATCGGTGTGGAACTAATTCTCGATCAGGTTTGGCATATTGAAATTTCAGATCTTGTACGCTTTGGCATCTCTGCAACCACAATTTTACTGGCACTAGCCTATGCTCACAGTCCGCTTTTGCAAAAATTCCGTTTTGCACTGGTCTGGCTGGCACAGGGCATTGGCATTGTTACTGAATTTGTAGATTGGATTTTTGCGCCATTACGTGGTCTACTCCGTCTATTCACTGGAATCTTCAAATCACCTTCTGAAACAGAGCTCACCTAAAGGATTTGATAAATATGTTCACCATCAAAAGACCGACGACCCATGATGACTTCAAAGCCTATTACGCCTTACGCTATAAAGTTTTAAGCGAGCCGTGGGGTGACCCCAAAGGTACAGAGAAGGATGATTACGAGCCGATCAGTGAACATTTCATGGCGGTCAACGAAAAGGATGAGGTCGTAGGCGTAGTCAAGTTGTATGAAAAGGATAAGGAGGTGGGACATATTTCTCACCTTGCGGTTGCCCCTCCATATCACCGGAAAGGCATTGGTCACCTGCTGCTGAAAGCAGTTGAGGAACGCGCCCGCGCCCGCGGCTTCCACACCCTGGGAACGATGGCCCGCGCCACAGCCACGGTCTACTTCGAGAAAAATGGCTTTCGGATTGTTGGGATGCCCACGCCTCATATTGGCACAACGCCTCTGGTCTGGATGGAAAAAGCATTGAGCTAACTGAGAAATTTTTATCACCTTCACTTGACAGTCGATTAATTTGGGGTAAACTGACATTGGATGGGGAGTAGCCGTGGCGCTTCATCGAAGTTTTTCCCTACCCCTGGGGCGCCAGTGGATCATCGTCAACCCATTGGCGGAAACGTCATCGGTGATCCACGCGCTTGAAAGCGTTGGCAAGACCACCACATAGGTGTGGTGGTCTTTTTATTGGCATCACCACAACCATCACTTCGGAGATGTTTGTTATGACCCTTGAAAATAACGGTAAAGCAGAAATTCATCAACACGAATGGCACGCGCTCGAGGCACAAGAAGTTTTGAGTCATCTGAAAGTTCAGGGGAATGGATTAACGTCTGAGGAAGCAAAAAGACGTTTGGAACATTACGGTCCTAATCAATTAAAAGAAGCCGAACGCCCAACTTTCCTGCAAATGTTGTGGGAACAATTGAATAATTTTGTGGTGATCCTGTTGATTGTTGCATCCGCCATCTCGGCCTTGTTGGGAGATTATGTGGAAGCTTCGGCAATCATGGCCATTGTGGTGTTGAATGCGATCCTGGGAATCGTTCAGGAACGCCGCGCCGAGGAAGCTTTGGCAGCCCTCAAAAAACTTGCCGCGCCCGATGCCCAGGTCCTCCGGGATGGACATCGGGTATCCATTCCAGGGTATGAGCTTGTGCCAGGCGACCTTGTTTTCCTGGAAGCTGGAAATTTCATTCCCGCCGATATACGCTTACTAGAAGCGGTCAATTTACGGATCGAAGAGGCTTCGCTCACCGGGGAATCGCTTCCGGTACAGAAGAACGCTGCCACCGTACTGGATAAAAATATCCCATTGGGGGATCGAAAAAATACTGCCTTTATGGGCACGGTCGTTTCCTACGGGCGTGGACGCGGCGTGGTCACCAGCACCGGGATGCACACTCAATTGGGGCTCATCGCCAGCATGCTCCAAAATGTGGAAGTGGAAGAAACGCCTTTGCAGCGCCGCCTCGACCAGCTTGGCAAATCACTGAGCGTCGCGGCACTCCTGCTTGTGGCAATCGTTTTTAGCATTGCGCTCATCAATTACACAAATATCAGTCAACTTTTTAGCAGCCCTACTGCTTACGTAAGGGAATATGCCCCTGATATCACAGAAGTCTTTATTATCGCGATCAGCCTAGCGATCGCGGCGGTACCGGAAGGACTTCCGGCGGTTGTGACAATTTCCCTTGCCCTCGGCATGCGCGAGATGATCAAACGCCACGCGCTGATCCGAAAGCTGTCCTCTGTTGAGACGCTCGGGTCTGCCACTATCATTTGCTCCGATAAAACGGGAACACTCACTCAAAATGAAATGACCGTCACGCGCATGTGGGTGGATGGTCAGTTTATTAATATTACTGGCACCGGTTACGTTCCCAAGGGCGACTTCCTGGTAGATGGAAAACCGGTCGATATGACAAATTACCCGGCTGCATTGACTGCACTTTGGCTTGGCGTATTGAACAACGACTCGGAAATTGAAACCACAGGCGAAAGCGAAGATCTGAAGACCTACCGCATTGTGGGCGACCCAACCGAAGGGTCATTGCTCGTTGCCGCGACCAAAGCCGGTGCTGTTCACCTCGAGATCGATAAAGCTTATCCGCGTGAGAACGAAGTGCCGTTCGATTCGGAACGTAAACGCATGATCACGATTCATAATGTGAGCGAACCGGATCCCAATGACCTCTCGCCCTTCCGCGGCTACAAAATGAAGGATTGGGATGTGATTGCTGTGAAAGGCGCGCCGGATGTTGTGCTTGAGCTCTGCTCCCATTATCAGACGATGGACGACAACTCAAAACCGCTGCATGACGCGACCCGCCAACGTATCCTTGCTGCCAACGATGTTCTGACAAAAGATGCACTTCGTGTGCTAGGCCTGGCCTATCGAGCGGAGGAGGATATTCCTGATAATCCCGAACAGATCAAAGCCGAAGAACTCGAAAAGGATTTGGTCTTTGTAGGTCTGGTGGGAATGATCGATCCTGCCCGCAATGAGGTGAAACCCGCTCTTGAAAAAGCGCGCGAGGCGGGTATCCGCACCGTAATGATCACCGGGGATTATCCAAACACCGCGCGTGCCATCGCGGAAGCGATCCATCTCCTGCGCCCGGGCAAGAATGTAATGACCGGTGCACAACTTGATGAGACCAGTGACGAGGATCTTAAGAAAGTCATCGAAGACACGGATGTCTTTGCCCGCGTTTCTCCGGAGCACAAGATGCGCATTGTGGATGCGCTGCAAGCCAACGATGAGGTCGTCGCCATGACGGGCGACGGCGTCAACGATGCGCCTGCCATCAAGCGCGCCGACATCGGCATCGCGATGGGTATCACCGGCACGGATGTCGCCAAAGAGACCGCGGACATGGTCCTGACCGACGACAATTACGCCAGCATCGTCTCGGCGGTGGAACAGGGACGCGTCATTTATTCGAACATTCGTAAATTTGTGTTCTTCCTGCTTTCCTCCAACGTGGCAGAGATCATGATCATTTTTCTAGCTACGCTGGCAGGTCTCCCGGTTCCATTGACAGCGATCCAATTGTTATGGCTCAACCTCATTACGGATGGTGCCCCAGCGCTCGCCCTTGCTGTTGAAAAAGGTGACCCCGATATCATGCAACAGAAGCCGCGCGCCAAATCAGAGCCCATTGTCAACCGCAACATGATGGTCGGTTTGAGTGTCCAGACCTTCGCACAGACGGCCGCAGTGCTGACGGCGTTTGGGCTTGGCTTGATCTGGCATCTGGAGTCCGGCGCTTCCGTGATCGGAAACCCATTGACCTATTTGCTTCAGCACGACTGGCGCGGTGTGGATGTGCAGACCGCCGAAACCATGGCCTTCGTCACGCTTTCCCTGTGCGAGCTTTTCCGGGCCTATACGGTTCGCTCGGAGCGCGCTTCCATTTTCCAAATCGGCCTCTTCTCGAATCGTTACATGCAATATGCGGTGGGTCTTTCCATTGCGTTGCTTCTGCTTGTGTGCAGTCTGCCATTCCTGCAGCCAATCTTCAATACGCATTTTCTTAGTGGGCGTGAATGGGCGATCGTCGTTGGGCTGGCACTCATTCCGGCGACGGCCGAAGAGATCACAAAATTCTTTTTGCGTAGAAGCAAAAGATAACTCATCCCTTCCAAACAAAAACGGATTAAGTACCTGTTACGTAATCCGTAATTCTTTAACCTGGAACGTTTTGCGGTGAATGGGAGAGATGCCCAACCGTTTCATCGCAGAACGATGGGCCTGCGTGCCGTACCCTTTATGTTTTCCAAGTCCATAGCCTTGATAATGCGAATCCAGTTCACACATCAATGCATCGCGGGCAGTCTTCGCTAATACCGACGCGGCTGCTATGCTCAAACAAAGCGCATCACCTTTCACAAGCGCTGTTTGTGAAAGTTCCAGTTGCGGCAATTCGAGCCGAAAGTCTGTAAGCAGATATTGCGGGGAAAGGGATAAGCGATTCAGAGCGCGCAAGGCGGCCAATCGTGTCGCATGGACAATGCCCAGGGAATCGATCTCTTCTGCTGAGGCAAAGGCGACGCTCCAAGTCAAGGCGGTCTCTTTAATGCTCGGCGCAAGTGATTCGCGTTCAAGGGGAGTCATCTGCTTGGAATCGCGCACCCCGGCCAACGTCTGCGAAAGGAGCGTCGGATCGTTCGGAAGGATTATCGCGCCCACCGCGACGGGCCCAGCCAGCGCGCCTCGTCCGGCTTCGTCCAAGCCTGCTACATGAAGCAGGCTACTGTTCCAAAGTTGAGATTCAAAGAAAGTATCGGGGTCAACTCGCATGATCGTAGATGCCACGCCGGGCCTTGGCATGGATGCGGAAAATATCCTGGATCATACGCACCGCATCACGCAACGCACTGACTTTGCTATCTGAAAAGTGATACCAGTGAATGGGAATTTCCACAATACGATAGCCATGACGGCGGGCGATATAAAGTAATTCAATATCAAAGGACCAGCCCATCAGCGTTTGACGTTGGAATACATCTTCCGCCACTTCGGCCCGAAAACATTTGAACCCGCATTGCGTGTCGTTCAGCCCAGGCAGAATTAACGTTTGAATCAGAAAGTTGATCCCGCGTCCACCCAGATGGCGATAGGACGGTTCGTTATAGCGCACTGCACCTTTGGCTTCCCGGGAAGCGATCGCAATATCAAAGTTTTGAAGCATGGGGGGAATAAACTTAACGACCTCTCCAACAGGCATGGAGAGGTCGGCGTCACACATAAAACGATAATCCCCCTGCGCTTCGAGCATCCCGCGTTGGACAGCGGCTCCCTTGCCTTTTTCACTTTGGATCACGCGCAAGTTTTCGTGTTGCTTTGCAAATTGCAGTGCAACTTCATACGTGGTGTCAGTGCTTCCATTCTCAACGACGATCACTTCTGAGGTGAAAGACTGTTGTTTGAGAAAATGAAAGACCTGTTCCAATGTAGCAGGCAGACGGTTCTGCTCATTATGAGCAGGGATGACGATTGAAAGAAAAGGACTCAAGGCAATATTGGGTTCGAGCGAAAGAAAACATAAGCAAAAATTGCGAGAATACATAATAGGGCAATCGCCAACGCAGCAATAATTATTAATTGAGACCGCGTCATGCCCAGGGTTCTTTTGGCTTGCGAGGTGGGGCGCGGCAAAGGTCTAGCGGGGCTTGATTCATCCAGCGAAGGAGAAATGACCTCCCCCGCCGCCTCTTCCTCCATCATCGCAAAATCGAAATCGGCGGGATCGAAAGGTTTGGCTTCTTCAGCAGCCTCAAAGATCGCGCGGGCGCGTGAAACATTTTGCGGAGGTTGAGTCTTTTCTTCCGAAATTGCCGGCATTCCTGGCGTAGCATTCTTTTTCGGTGGGCGTGGATTGACGATTCGTTCTGTGAACTCGTGCACAGCCTCTGGACGTAATACCGGTGTCGCGGTTGATAAACCTGTGACAAAGGACTTGATGCCATCGATCATCAAGACTCGGATGGCAGGCTTCACAGCCTCAATGTGCAAGCCTGGGTTCCCTGAGATCAGAACCGGTTCAATGGGAACAGGAAGTTTTGCTCCCTGACGCTCGATAAACTTTTTCACCGCATTAGCCATACGGGCCGTATGCTGGATTAAATTAACCTCGGCGGGTTTGTAGCTATCCCCGGCTTCCTCATTCCAGGCATTGCCCCGGGCTTCATACCTTCCACGCAAATAGGTGACGTGGATCACATAGATGCCTGCCGGTCCCAGTAATATGATTGGCACCACAATTCCGCTCGCACCGAGCGTCATATTGCGGATCAGGGTATAGCCTTTTTCCAACTGGCGGTCAAAGAAGGTAATGATCGCTTTCTGCGCATCCAATTCACTGGGCCAGCTGAACCCATATTTAAGGATTCCCTGAACGCGCTGGACAACGCCAAGTTCGCCTTTTTCATTGAGAAGAGGGGTTTTATCGATGATTTTCATAGGGATTAGAAAACGGGTGACTGTTCCAATTCATCATGATCTGCATCGCTGCGAGTTGCAATGATCTCNTTGCCGTTGCGATCTACCACTCGCACGGGTTTANCCTGAACNTCGAATGTGCTGGCCAGAAATTCCCTGCGTTTCCCAATTACAAATTTTTGCCCGTTTTTGAGTCGTTCCAAAAGTTCCTTACGAGTCACCATAATACGGTCTGAAAATGTGGCGCCGCGTCGTTCGAACGCGCGTACCACTTCAATTTGCCCGTTCTTATAGCGGACTGCTTCGATGACACCATCCAACTTTTTTGCCATAGAATTCTCCCTGCGTATTTTAGCACAATCAGAATTAAACCACTGTCCCCCATAGGGATAAAAAAGCCACAGAGAGCACTCTGTGCTTTCTGTGGCTAAAAGTCGGGGCGCCGGGATTCGAACCCGGGACCTTGGCGCTTACAGCGCCACGCGCTAGCCAAGTGATATATGCTTAATATCAGATAGATATCTCTTGATGCCGCGGGCCTTAATTTCCCGTTCATGCAGCATTGCTTCGGAACGCGTTGTGAAAGATTCTGTGTGGATCAATTCCCAAGGTACGCCTGGACGCGTCGATGTTGATTTCCCCGCGTTATGTTCTTGAAGACGCTTTTCAACGATTCCTGCTGACCCAACGTAATATCGTTGCAGGCGTTGACTGTGGATAATGTACACGTAAAACAAGTCGGGGCGCCGGGATTCGAACCCGGGACCTCTTGCTCCCAAAGCAAGCGCGCTAGCCGGACTGCGCTACGCCCCGTTCTTAGGTCTGTGAGTATAATGCGAAGGATGAGTACCCGTCAAGCGACAAAATTGATTTCCACGCTGCTCACGCTTCTCGCAACGATCACAGCCTGTGCTCCATCAAATCCACCTCTTCCAACCTCCACACCGATTCCGCTAACCTCTACTCTTATACCAACCCTTACCCCTTCACCGGCTCCCACGTTTACAATCACTCCGCTTGCCTGTCTTGCAAACCCGGGTCACCTGGAGCAGGGCAGCCTCGACTCAACCAAGCCTCCCCAGGAATTTCGTATCTACCTGCCTCCCTGCTATGCCGAAAAAACGGATCAGCGTTATCCCGTGCTCTATTTATTACACGGACAAACTTACACGGACGATCAATGGATTCGTCTCGGCGCGGTCAGCATAATTGACCATTTGATCCTCTCCGGGCAATCCATCCCATTCATTATTGTCTTTCCGGATGACCATTATTGGAACTTGCCGCCGGGTCCGGGCTTCGGGCAGCGCTTGGTCGAGGACCTGATCCCTTATATTGATGCAACGTATCGCACGCTTCCCGATCGAAATCACCGCGCCATCGGCGGCATGTCGCGTGGAGCGGGCTGGGCATTGCGTCTCGGACTTACACGCTGGGACCTATTCGGAACGGTTGGCTTGCATTCCCTGGCCGTACTTCAAAAAGATGCATCGCAAATTAAAGAATGGCTGGCAGAGATTCCACTCCCCTCACGCCCGCGCGTATTCATGGATGTTGGCGACAACGACCAGGAATTGGAAATGGCACAGGTTGTGGAATCAGAGTTCAACGATGCTGGCTTGAGCCATGAATGGCATCTTTACAGTGGAGCCCATACGGAGGAATACTGGAGTGCCCATGTGGAGGAATACATCCAATGGTACGCAGAGGGCTGGAATACTCCATAATGCATCTCTTCCGTTTATAATCTTTATATTCAGCAGTTTAAAATCAACTTTGCGCAGGTTTCATCCTACCTCCAAATAAGAAATCAAGTAAACCTTTGCAAGGTTAACCTAAATTATTTTCAAGAGAGACATTATGAATATCCTTGTCACGGGTGGAGCAGGTTACATTGGCTCAGCGATCGCACAGGCATTAATCAAGGTGGGGCATTCTGTGACTGTCTATGATTCACTGGTCACCGGTCATCATGGTGCAGTCCCTGAGGATGCCGTGTTTGTCCAGGCGGATCTTTCAGACAGTCATGCACTTGTTAAAACATTGACAGATCAAAAATTTGACGGCGTGATCCATTGCGCGGCCTTCATCGAGGCAGGTGAAAGCATGAAGGATCCCGGACGTTTCTACAACAACAATTTCACAAACTCGCTTACTTTAATGGAAACAGCCATTCGCGCCGGAGTGAAACGCTTCGTCCTTTCCTCCACAGCCGCAGTGTATCAATCCAGTGAGGAGCCTCTGACCGAGGCATCGCCTCTCGGCCCCACAAATGTCTATGGTCATACCAAGCTTATGGTCGAGCAGGTATTGGATTGGTATCGAAAAATTCATGGATTGCACTTTGCGGCATTGCGTTATTTCAACGCCGCGGGTGCATTGCCGTGGCGCGGCGAGGTGCATCAGCCTGAATCACATCTTATTCCACTGGTTTTACGCGTCCCATTAGGCAAACGGGAAGAGGCACAAATCTATGGCACAGACTATCCCAC
>Ga0065705_10001992_pt1 | contig 20490 bp, 17 predicted proteins | sample SwibulcommuniRL2_FD_59092 | JGI IMG/M metagenome (GOLD analysis project Ga0065705, IMG submission 59092) | Bulk soil microbial communities from switchgrass field near Rose Lake, East Lansing, Michigan, USA - RL2 Bulk Soil v2 (version 2) | ecosystem: Environmental > Terrestrial > Soil >...
GCCGCCGATCAGGGCGCAGCCTGCTTGGCGGCATCCAGTCGCAATGCCGCGCACCACGGCTTCGGCGACCTTGACGCTGAGCTTGCCGCAGGCGAAATAGTCCAGGAAAAAAAGCGGCTCAGCACCCTGGGTCAGGATATCGTTGACGCTCATGGCGACAAGGTCGATGCCGACGGTATTGTGCACGCCGGTCAAGAAAGCGATCTTGAGCTTCGTACCGACGCCGTCGGTGGACGAGACTAAAACGGGATGGCGATAGCGGCGGCTTTTCAAATCGAAGAGCGCGCTAAAGCCGCCAACGCCGGCGAGCACTCCGGGAACTCGCGTGCGTTTTGCGATCGGGCCGATGCGGCGTACCAATTCATTCCCAGCCACGATGCTGACGCCGGCCTGCGCATAGGTTAATCCTGAAGCCATTTGGAGTCGTTGAAAATTTTTTGGAGAGAAAGCCTGAATTGGCTGTATGATAGCTGATTGCGCGGAGAATTTCACATGGTCGAGCCGGCGCGGGTCGTCGAGGCGCCGCCGGCTCCGGCGAGCAAAGCGCGAATCCGCAACGTATATTCGCCGAATTTCACCGCGCTCATCATCTCAAGAGTGCGCGGGCGAGGCAGATTGATGGAAATCTTTTCCAGCAACCGGCCGGGTCTCGCCGACATCACGAAGACCCGATCGGACAGAAATACCGCTTCCTGAATGCTATGGGTCACGAACAGGACGGTTTTCTTGCGCTCCTCCCAGATGCGCAGAAGCTCCATGTCCAGTTCGTCGCGCGTCATCGCATCGAGCGCGCCGAAGGGCTCATCCATGAGCAACAGCTGCGGATCGGTGACCAGTGCGCGGCACAGCGAGGCGCGCTGTTGCATGCCGCCGGAAAGCTCGTGGGGATACATCTCCTCGAATCCTTCCAAGCCGACGAGCTTGATCAGCGCCTGCGCTATGTCCCTGTGACTGGGGATGTCCAACTTGGCGAACTCGACGGGCAGCAGGATGTTGTCGAGTACCGAACGCCATTTGAGCAGCACCGGCGCTTGAAACACCATGCCGACGTTTTCCAGCGGCTGATCGACCCGTTTGGCGTTGACCGAGATTTTTCCCGACGACGCCGGCAGCAGACCGGAGATGATTTTGAGCAAAGTGCTCTTGCCGCAACCGCTCGGACCGACGATGGAAACGAAATTGCCGGTCTCGATGTCGAAGGAGACCCTGTCGAGGGCCGTAACGGCCCTGGCGCCGCTGGTAAAAACCCGTGAGACTTCTTCGACGGCGATCAGCGGCGGCACTTGAAACAACCTCGGCGAATGTTATTCCGTTTACCGCTTGATGAACTGATTGACAAAGGCTTCTTTCGCCGTCACCTTTCGTCCGATATCAAAAAACTCGTTAACGACCTTCACGGTTTTCTCCGTAATCTCCGGCCTCATGTAACCTATACCTGACTGAATCGATTCCGGCGGTAGGAAGACTTCGGTGAGAGCGTTCTTCAATTGCACGGTCGCCAGGTATTGGTCCAGCTCCGGCTTGTGTTTGAGCAGAATTTTGAGCGCCTCCTCTTGATGATCGCGCGCATAGCGCAATCCCTCCAAAGTCGCCTCGACGTAGGCGCGCACGAATTCCGGGCGCTTCTTAACGTCCTCCTCCTTTACGACAAGGCCGGTCCCGTAAATATCGAGGCCGGTGTCTTTCATGAAGATTCGATTGAGCTTGATTCCGACCTTACTTGCCGCCAACTCCGCGATCTCATCGTTCGAGGCTCGGTACATAACGATAAAATCAGCCTTCTTGGTCGCCAGCGCCGCGGGTTGAAGCGGCGCCGCCGTCTCCTGAATGCGAATGGCCTTATAGTCGATCTTATTGATCCGGCAATACGCAGGCATTAAGTACCATTGGGCCTGTCCGGGACTGATCGCATAAGTCTTTCCTTCCAGGTCCTTCAAGTTCTTTATATTCGTATCTTCGCGCCACATGATGGTCGCCGGAACGTAGCCGAACTGTGCTACCGTCTGAATCGGTGTTCCGCGCGATCGTGCGACGATCGTGGTCGAAATATCGGCAAAGCCGAAGTCAGCGCCGCCGGCGCCGATCGTGCGCACCGTGTCCGCCGAGCCCGTGCTCGATTGAATCGTCACGTTTAAACCGCGCTGGGCATAGAAACCCTTATCCAACGCCACGAACCAGGGCGCGTGCTTGCCGCCGATGATGAAGTCCATGCGCACGTTCGCCGGCTTCAGCTCGGCCGCCTGAGCCTGCAGACCAAGACCAAGAGCGCAAAACCAAAAAGCTACGGCGACCATTTTTCCTGTCCATTGTTCAAACTGAGCCATGATGCCCTCCACTCACCAGAACTAGAATGAGCCCTCGACTTCCCGCACCGCGGCGCTCCAGGGCGCCAACTTTCTTTGAATAATCTCCGCCAGCCAGAACAGCCCCAGGGACAGCACCGCGAGAATCAAAAGAATCACCAGCGCAAACGCAGTGTCCAAACTGTAGTTGGCTTGTAGTACCAGATAACCGAGTCCCTCGTTGGCGGCGACGAACTCAGCGACAATGGCCCCGGTCACAGACAACACGATCGCGACTTTGATACCGGCGAACATGTAGGGCAACGAATTGGGCAAGCGGATTTTTTTGAACACATCCAACGCCGAGGCGCGGTTGACGCGCGCCAGGTCCAGCAATTCCGGCTCGACTTCCTTCAGGCCGACCACGGTGTTCACGACGATCGGGAAAAACGCGACCAAAAACGCAATGCCGATTTTCGAAAACAAACCGTAGCCCACCCAGATCACCATCAGCGGCGCGAAAGCGCTCTTGGGCATGGCGTAGAGAATGACGATCAGGGGATAGATCGTATTCTGCAGATGACGCGAGTAAACGACCGCGATTGCAAACCCAACGCCCAGGACCAAGGACAAAACGAAACCGCCAAAAGCCTCAATAAAAGTGATCCACGCGTGTTTGCCGAGAATCGGCATCTTCCTGATAAACGCCGTCACAAGATCACCCGGCGGCGGTAGTATAAAAGCCGGAACCTTGATCACTTCGACGAGGATTTCCCACAGCACCACGAGCGCGATGAAAAATAAAATGGGCTCTGCGACGTTTTTCCAGGAAGATTTCACGGCCTGACTCCGCGCCGACGTTAATGGAAAGACCCGGTTGTGTCAAGAAAGTGAGCGATTACCCGTCTGTCAGACTCGAACAGCATTTCTTTTCTTTGGCCTGATCAAAAAGTCCGGATGCGAGGCGGCCGGAGTCCGCGAGCGAAGGCATGCTTTTATGGTGGGTTTGAGCGAGCGGACCAAGCGCAACGAAGCAGAGGTCCTTTTCACGAGGATCAAGGTTCCTGGTGCTCGGGTTTGATCTGACTGTGATCGAGCAGCATCTCGCGCTTGCGCCGAATCATCTCCCGCTCTTGGTCCAAAAAGCGCTTCACCGCGCGGCGAAAATTGCCGTCGACGAAATAATGCGCGCTCGTCGTGTGCTGGGGATCGAGACCGCGAAGTTGCTTGAAACTGCCGCCCGCCCCCGCTTCGAAGCGCTCCAAGCCCTTGTTGATGGAATGTTCGATGGCCGAGTAGTAACAAACATTGAAGTGCAGGAACGGATGCTCCTCGAACGCGCCCCAGTAGCGGCCGTACATGGCCACATCGTCGCGCACATTGAACGTGCCCGCGATAATCTTATGGTCGCGCTCGGCGAGCATAAGGCAGATATTGGACGCAAAACGGCGATGCAACTCGTCGAAGAACTCCTGAGTTAGGTATTGCCGCCCGTAATAGAGCCGATCGACGTGACCTTTGTAAAGTCGAAACATCGTATGCAGGTGTTTCTGCGTCAACTCCCCGCCTTCATAGGCCCGAATCGTGATGCCGCGCTGCTCCATCTCGCGCCGCTCGCGCTTGACCTTATTGCGCCGGTCGCTGCGAAAGCTGGCTAGATAGTCGTCGAAGGAATGAAAGTTTCGGTTCTGCCAATGGTACTGGATGCCCATGCGCGGAAAGAAACCCACTCCCTCCAGCGCCTCGCGCTCGTCGGCGAGGCAAAAATTCACGTGCACCGATGAGATCTTGTTATCCGCGGCGATTTTGGCCAGCGCCTGCCCGAGCAGACGGATGAGCGGAACACGCTCCGTCCCCGACGCGGTAAAAAAACGGTGGCCCGTCACGGGCGTGAAGGGAATACCGACCAGCATCTTGGGGTAGTACTGAATTCCCACTCGATGCGCCGCCTCGGCCCATTCGTAATCGAAGACGAACTCCCCCATGCTGTGGAGCTTCAGGTACATGGGACAGGCGGCGACGAGCTTCCCCGATTGCTCGGCAACCACATGATGCGGCAGCCAGCCCGACTCTTCGCTGACACAGCCCGATTGTTCCAAACTGTCGAGCCAGTCCCATTTCGCGAACGGGGTTGTCCCGTTCGCCAGCGAATCCCACTGATCGCGCGCAAGCTCCGCCATTTTCCGGACAATCCTGATCGTCACTTCGTCCGCCATTGTGTTCGAAGCTTATCATGAGTCGCGGCCGTGATAAACTTTTACGTTGTTGGCGGCAACCGCGCTGCCCTTGACAAGAGCGCACGGCAACCTTATTGATTATGCGCAGGTATACTTATGGTGGTCTACAACCTCCTCTGCAAAAAAAATCATAATTTCGAGGGTTGGTTCCCGAGCTTCGAGGACTTTCAAAGACAGGCGGAAAAGAAGCTCATTTCCTGCCCCACGTGCGGAACAACCAAGGTGGAAAAAGTGCCCCACGCCTGCGCCGTGCACGTGAAGAAAGAGCAACCGCCGGCACCCGCAAAAAAACCGGCAAAGAATCCTCCGGAGCAGCCCTCGCCGGCTGAATTCAAGGAGATGCTGTTGCGAGTGCATCATTACGTGAAAGAGAACTTCGAGGATGTGGGTTCCAAATTCGCCGAAGAGGCCAAGCAGATTCATAAAGGCGCGGCGGAAGAGCGCCCGATTCATGGCACCGCTACTCCGCAAGAGACTAAAGAGCTGGCCGAAGAGGGCGTGCCCTTTATCGCGCTGCCGAAGCCAGAGCTCGACAGCTAGCGAGTATTTCCTTTCGATCGAATAGCAATCCGGATGATCGCCGCCCTCGGGCGGCGTTTTCATTTTTGCTTCCCTAGTCGATCGTGCTAATTCGAACTATCCGCGAACCATCTCGGGAGGCCGCATGTTGTTGATCAATAATCAAACCGTCGAAAAGATTCTCGNCATCAAGGGTTGCATGGAAGCGCTGGAGGTGGGGTANCGCGACCTCATCAACGANCGCGCCGTCTATCGCGGCCGCTACGATCTGTTCGTGCCCAACGATGATCCGAAGCTCATGTACCGCTGGGGCACCATGGAGGGCGCAAGCCGTTCTTTCGAAACTTTCGCGATCCGCATGAAGTCCGACATGCTCGAGTGGCCTGATGGCAAAACCGTGGAAAAATACTGCGTCGAACCCGGAACTTTTTGCGGCGTCGTCATGGTTTTCTCCACGCGCAACGGCGAACCGCTCGCAATCATCAACGACGGCATTATCCAGCATATGCGGGTCGGCGGCTGCGCCGGACTCGGGGCGAAATATCTCTCCCGTGAGGATTCGGGCATCGTCGGAATCTTCGGCTCGGGCGGCATGGCGCGCACCTATCTACTTGCGTTCAACGAGGTCCGAAGGATCCGCGAAGTGCGAGTTTTCAGCCCCACCAAGGCAAATCGCGAAGCCTACGCCGATGAGATGGGACAGAAACTCGGCATTAAAATCGTTCCGGTCGGCCGCCCGGAAGATGTGACGCACGGCTCGGATATTGTCGCTACCTGCACCGACTCGATCCAGGTCATCGTCAACGATCCGGCGCTGGTCGAGCCCGGCATGCATCTCACCTGCGTCAAGTCGAATGAGTGGAATCCCGAGATCGTCAAGAAAGCCGATCTGGTCATCAAGATGGGACGGCCGACATTGAACTTGGACGTGGGGCAATTGCGCATCGGCGGCGAGGCCGCGGTCGTCGCGGGCAACGCCCGGGAGATCGAGCGAATCGCGAATCCGAAAGTCGATATCTTCTCCCAAGATTTTCCCCTGCTCACCGATGTCATGTCGGGAAAGCTCCAGGGCCGAACCGACCGCAATCAAGTTACCTTCTTTGCGAACAGCGGCACGCAAGGATTACAATTCGCCTCCACCGCCGGCTACGTCGTGCGCGAGGCCAAACGCCGCGGTTTAGGGCAACCAATCCCCACCGACTGGTTTTTGCAGGATATTAGAGACTGAACAAATGGAGTGGCACTCTAGGTTCATCTAAACGGCGAATCGACTTTTTTTGAACCGAGGTTNAATCATGGCTAAGACCCCAGTCTTCACCTCAGACGAAGCGATCGCCAGTCTGCGGCGANNAGTTCACCCGAAGGCAGCAAACTTCTACGCCATGTATTCGAGCGTCCTCGGCGGCATCGTCACCGACCCTGCGCTCATGGTGTTGCCGCTCGACGATCACATGGTGCACCGCGGCCACGCCGTCTTCGACACGGCGACGCTCACCCACGGCATGCTCTATCAACTCGACCCGCATTTGGATCGCTTGATCAAATCCGCTGACGGCGCGCGCATTCCATTGCCGTTTTCCCGACACCAATTGCGCGAGATCATTTTGGAAACCGCGGCGGCGAGCCGCCCGGCACGACGGCTCCGTGCGCTACTGGCTTTCCGCCGGCCCCGGCGGCTATGGCCTCGGCTCGGCGGAATGTGTCGCAAGCAGTTTCTACGTGATCGTTTTCAAGCAGGAGGCCTATCCGCAAAGCTATTACAGCGATGGCATCAAGCTCATCACCAGCCGGGTGCCGATCAAGCCGCCGCTCTTCGCCCGCATCAAGTCGACCAACTACTTACCCAATGTGCTGGTCGTCCTGGAAGCCAAAGACCGGGGCGCCGACAACGGCGTTTTTATCGACCAGCGCGGCATGATCGCCGAAAGCTCCAACATGAACGTGGCGTTTGTAACTAAAGATCGTGTTTTGCGCCACCCGTCTTTCGACGCGATTCTATCCGGGATCACGATCCAGAGAGTTCTCGATTTCGCCCAGCGGCTCGTGCAACAGGGCACGCTGTACGCCGTTCGACTCGCAGATATTCCCGTGCAGGAAGGCCGAGACGCGGCGGAAATGATGTTGATCGGCAGCTCGATCAAAGTCGCACCGGTGGTTGAATGGGACGGGCAGAAGATCGGCAACGGCAAACCCGGCCCGATCACCCAGAAGCTGCTGGATATGTGGAACGAGGACGCAGTATCGGCGACGGATCAGCTTGTCGCCGTGCCCTACGAGGTGTGACGGCAAAGAGTCACGCGGCAATTCAAGCCAATGGTCGAAGCGATTATGGCTTCATGCCTATGATCCGATAGATCCGCTTCGTTACCGCTTGAATCCTTGGTGAAATATTCACAAAACAACTATGCGAAAGCGGATCAACGTTGTCGTTGTGGCGGCTTTGGCCTGCGTTCTGGGCCTCACGCTGTTGAGCGTCAACTTCCTGGTTCGGCGCAACAAAAATTTTCTCATCGGCCGGGCGGAGCAGGCTCTGGGGCGAAAGATTTCCACGGATCAAATCGAGGTGACCTTTTGGCCCATCGGCGTTCGATTGGCAAATTTTACCCTGGCCGACGATCCAGCTTTTTCCACAGAGGATGTTCTAAGCGCCAAAAATCTTCGCGTAGAACTTCGGCTTCTGCCTTTGTTCATCGGCCAATTGCGTCCCGATAAAATGGACCTTGAGTCGCCGATCATCATGGTGGTTCGAGACGCGCAAGGCCGATACAACTTCGCGAGCCGCACCCGCAATGAGAAAAACGGGCGCCAGAGCGCCGCGGGCGAAAAGTTGCGTGGCGAGCAACACGACAGCCCGCTCTCGGTGCTTCCGGCGTTCAATATTGTCGACGGTACCCTGCGTTTTCGCGACTTGACCGACGGCAGCGAACTCACCGCAACGCAGATCAACTTGAAAATAAGCGCCTTCGAATCCGACGAACCTTTTGAGATTCAGTTTGAGGCCGCGATTATGGCCGCAAAACCCAATCTGCAGCTTAAGAGCTGGATCGGCTCGATCGCCGAGAATCGTGACTTTCGCGACGTGCCGCTCGTCGGCGAGTTAAACGCGACGGACCTCGACCTCGGCAAGGTCAATAAGGCCCTACCGCAGTTCAGAAAAGCATTGCCGAAAGCGCTGCGCTTCGACGGCATCTACACGATCAAAGAACTCAAATTCAAAGGCACGTTGAACAACTTATCCCTCAAGGGCGCCGTCACTGGCACCGACGCCTCATTCCGCTTCGAATGAAGAGCGCGCTTCCAAGCGCACAAGGGAACTGGACTTCCCGGCAAAACGACTTACGAGGCAGATTCAGTCACAATTTGCGCGACTACCTGATGTCATGAGATGAGCACAGCGACGCATGTCGCATTCAGGGTGTATCACGAAGACAGGATTCGATTTCCAGCCAATTGAGCAAAGCGTTTTTTCATCAGATCGATTTGAGTGAGATACCGCTGCAAGCGATGAGTGCCGCAATGCTCGCCTTGCACCGCCCGAAAACCCTGCGCGGCGAAGGTTTCTCCTCTCTTCGCTCCACACAAGTGAATCACCGCCGCGAGCCTTTGCTTTTGTGCCAAGCTGGCCTTGGTCGCGCGGCGAGCCGCTAGAATATCGACCACGCTCCGGTGCAGATAAGCGGCGGTCATTTCGGTCGCATGGCTTGGCAGAGTTCGAGCATAGAGGCCATTGAACCAGCATGACCTCAAATCGTGCCACGGACCTTCGCTCACAACGGTATGATTCCGGATGCAATATTTTCTCGCCTGAGCGAACGCGCCATCGGTGATTTGAAACATCCCAACCGCGCTCGACGCGGGACGATAAATCTCAAAAGGACTCCACGACCATTGCCAGCGCCAGTAGGTGCGCGCCACCGGATTCCCGTCGCTCTCGATTTGCGCCAGCGCGGCGAGAAATTCCGGTGAAATAACATCTGTGGAATGCTTCTCGAAGAGCGTCCCGTAACTCTCCCAGGTGGACACGGGGTTCTTTGATAACGATCCGCTGATCGGCGCGAAAAGCTCGCCCGGCTTCCGGACAACCTGGTAGATCAAATTGAGCGCGAAGAACCCCACGATCCCCAGCACGCACCACCAGACGATGGCGCCTTTCCCCCGGAACCTCGCGACACGCCCGGACTTGTGCTTGAAATATCGAAAGCCGTTATAGACCGTAGACGTCACGTAAAACAACCTCCGTGTCATTTCGGATCAAGGCTGCATTCCACGAATTTGAATGGAAAATGGGTGGAATCAACGCTCAATAACCAGTGCGTACGCATCGCCTTTTCATGGCATCGAGATCTTGGATCTTGGCGCATAGTCCCTGCGTTTAAAGTACCGACACAGGCTCGGCTCCGCTACGCGCGAATCTCCCAGCGTTCGTTATTTCTCCAACTCCGCTAGCATCAACGGAAAAACATCCTGAGCTGATCGTTTGCCAATGAACATATCGAGGTGAGCATATCCGGGCACGATGTAGAGTGAGTGGTAGTCCCGACGATGCCGCTTGTTGAAGAAATCGAAGGTTCTCTCCTGGCTTTGCTTGAGAAAGCATGCGTTAAGTTCCCCCGCGAAAAAGGCAATCCGTGTGTCCCCAATGTTCGGGGCGTTGGCTGTGTAATCGGCAGGTAGCCCAGGCAAATCTTCGAGTCGAACTATGCGCCCGACCTTCAAGGCCTGCTGAAGCTGGTCGAAGACTCGCAATAGCACCTTGCCGAACTCAAGTTTGATCCACTCGTGAATTTCGGGACGGAGGTTTTCATGCCGCCAGAGCACCGGTAGCTCGGGTAGCCCGATTCCATAGGAAAAACTGGCCAATTTGCAGACCGGGTTCACGCATTCGAAATGGAACCACTGTGTCAACCAGACGATTAGCTTGGCGAAATTGTTCGGCGGAAGCTCCGTGGACCCCCATTGGGCGTCCAGGTATTTCATGAACTGATTGACGATCGGTCGCGTGAGCAAGCCTTTCACAAAGGTCCCCCACGGAACCACCGGATGTAAGGAAACGGCGTTGGAGACAATGGTCCTTACCTGAGGAACGAGCCCCGATACTGCTGCCATCATGAAGGTGACGGAACCTATGCAATGAACGATCGCCTTGATACGCGCGGACCCGGTGATATGAGTGACAGTATGTACCGCCCGAGGGTGGTCGTAGAGCGCGGCATGATCAAGGCACCAGAGAACATCTTCGCCGGTCTTGTCGGCGGTTTGATCCTGGGACCACGGTGGAGGGGTATCCAATTCGCTCAGAAGAATAGGACCGCAGTCGATATAATCGCACGCGCCGTGCGTCCAAAGGGGCGGGCTTGCCCCCCACTCGATGCACGCTCGCCAGTCTTCTAACCAGACGTCGTAGCCGTGTTCAACCAGGCAGTCAACGAGCGTTCGCTGGCCAGGCGGGCGGAACACGTTGGCTCGAACTCCGACGCCAGCTACCATCAACACCGGCCCCTTCCCTTCCTTTACTGACCGACGCGTTTCGCGAATATTAAATAGCCGACATGCACGATTGTCCCCCGTTCGAAATAAAACTTTGCGAACCTCAATCATGGCTAACTAACCTATATCTTCTCAACTGATGGAACGGGGTGATTTTCTTCATCGCTACCCATGTCATCTGCTGGTGGAGCAAGTTTAAATCGGTTCAGCCAGCTTCTACTTCACTCGACATGCAAACTTGTTCCACGCGCCTGTTTCGAAGGTCATCAACTATGAACTCCGCGATCCTTTCGGCGAGCGCCGCAATTGTTTTCGATGGATTCCGCCCGATCGCTTTCGGAATGATCGAACCATCCGCTACGTAAAGGCCCGGATAGCCAAAGACTTGGCCAGTATGATCCACCACTCCGTCGCCGGGGGTGGTTCCCATGTTGCACCCACCGAGTGGGTGTGGTGTTATTGAGAGCCCAAACAATGACCAGGTTGACGGCCACGGACACCCACCCGTAGCTTTGGAGAGCTGACGATGCGCGCGGGCGAATGCGTCAAAAACCGCTTTCGACCTTCTTTGCTTCCAGTAGAGGTCCAGTACCATCTTCCGGCGATGTAGCCACGATCGCCGCAGGAACAGCTGCGCATCGGCCGCGTCCATGCTTTGGCCAAACCACAGCATATGTCGCGGCCAATTTCCAAATAGTTCCTTAGGCAATCCTCCATCCTCGACAAACAACTGCTCTCCAAATGGGGAGTTGTAAAGATAGTCGATAGCGCAGGTGATCGTAGGCCCATTACTAGCGTTGATCTGTCGCTTACTATAGTAAGCCATCGTGAGAAAATCACCGTTGGATCCCCAGTCGTATCCAAGATACCGGCTGATATTGGTCAGGGTTTTGTATTCGTCTCGACAGCGAAGAAGCAGCTCGGTGGAGCCTAGAGAGCCGGCCGCGAGAACAACGACTGGGGCAACCGCCCGCCCAGCTTTGAACGCTTGCGTCCCAACGTCGATCTTATCGAAATGAACCTCATAGCAACCCTTAGTTCGCTCGATGCGCTGAACCAGATGCAGCGGCCGGATGTCCGCTCCGCATTTTTCGGCCACTGCGAGGTAATTCAGGTCGAGGGTGTTCCTAGCATCGACAGGACAGCCGATGATGCAGGCTCCACAATGGTTGCAAGTTCCTTGGTTTTTGCCAAAAGGGTTTGGTTCGCACACTGAATCAGTCGGGGGCTTGTTGGAAGACTGGCGTGGATCGAACCGCACCGCCAATGGAACTGGCGTGAATCGTGATTGCTCTCCCCGAGCTCTGGCTGCAAGCTCGACGAGACGGTAGCGGGGAGGTACCTGGTGAGGCGGCACGGTCTGGGGCGCTAACATGTCTTCAACTCTACAGTAGAATGGGAGAAGACTGGCATATGTAATCTCAGCCGGCCACCCTGTATCGAATACCTCACGCCTCGCATTGATGCAGACGTTTGCATAGACTAACGACCCGCCGCCAACTCCACACCCTTGGGCGACGAACATGTTGCGAAACCAACGTACGTCAAACCAGCCGTGGTATTTGATTGGGTTCGACTGGCGCCAAAATAGGGTCTTGAGATCGAAGAGCCGGCGAGGATATTCGTCCTTCGTCCAACGTCGTCCGCGTTCTAGAACCAGCACCTTGAAACCCTGCGCCGCGACCCGGCACGCTGTGACCGCCCCGCCAAATCCGCTGCCGATCACGATCACGTCGTAGTTATCCGACATAGGGTCTCACCAACTTCACACCCCGAAAAACGCTGTAGAGAAGTCCGCCCGCCGTCCCACCGACAAGCAACATCTCAACAAGAAACAACAAGCGCTGGAAGAAACTGTCCAGCGGCATTTGTAACCATGAGTGATTGATTTTGACGAACACCCAGACCAAGATGAGGTTCAGAAACAGTTGAACGAGCGCGTGAATCACTCCGCGGAAGCGCATGAACCAACTTCGAAAGAACTCGAGATTGCCAAGTCCGAGCCATGTGTGAGCCCCGTCATCACGTCTATGAAGGGCCAACCCCACGATCAGCGCCAGCGGAAAGATCACGATTTCTGCTGCACTGAGATACACCTCTTGATAGAACCTGAAAATCGACTTAACGGCGCTCGGCCAATACCATGGACTCCAGTCCAAAAACCCAACTGCGGCCATCTTTTCCATGAACGTCATCCCACTGGCGGCCTCGAGTGACCACCCGTGGACGAGGTAGAAGCCACCAAGAGTTGCCGAGGAAAACACCATGAACTTGACAATGTAGCCTTTGCATCGTCGTACGTACACGTCCCACAGCTCGGCCGCGAAGAAAAAGAAGTAGATCGCGATCGCCTGAAACCATTCACGGAAGCACGCGACGTTGAACGGACGAAAGTCGAATGGCATCGTTAATTTAAAAACTTTGCCCAGCTCCAGCAGAAATCTGCCGAAGGTGATTTTGAGTATACCAGCCCCGACCACCTTCCCTTTAGTGTCTGATCCCTCGTACACTCGAGTGTGAAGAGTTGTGGTATCCTCCCAAATATCGAACCCAGGGTCGTCCTCCACGAGTTTCTCGCCGACAAGGTGATACGTCTGCTTGCCGTCTGTGAAGGTTAGCTCGTAAAGTATGGATTTGCGCTGCGTGTTTTCGAAGGGCGCGAAAAACTTAACTACGCCCGGTCGAGAATCAATCGGACGATCAAACGCCTTGGGCAGGATGATCTTCCCTTGGACCAGCCCCGCATGGTCCTGATCGCAGAGGAACCGGTCAAGGCTGTCGATCAGCACGCGTACCTCAAGTATCAACTTCGAACGTTGGCTTCGTCCAATCTGCGCGCCCCTTGCCGGATCGGTCTCGCCCATCGAGAACCAACCTGACATCGTTTCTTTAAACGACAATCCGACCCCGATCTCCGGCTCCTCTCGAAGTACCGACTCAACTGACATTTGGATTGGGTCTTCGATTAGATGGGGTGCTATCGGCCGGTCTTCGGGCTCAAACCGAGGCCCGGCCTGCTTGTTAGACCTACGCCAATGCCGGGGAACTTTCCGAATGCCGATCGGGTAGATAGTCAACCCTTCACGAGTAAGATGAAGCCGCAGAAAGTTCTTGTAGTCTGGAATACGTAAGGCGGAGAAGACGCTGTCCTCGTGAAAGGAAAAAAGACGGTTGGTCACGAGGAGATAAATGCCGAAAAGGGTGCCAGCCGCAAAGCCGCCGAGAATCACCATCTCAGTGGCGTAGAGCAAGCGCTGCCACCAGCTGTGGAGGTACGGATTGTAGGTTAGTAGCCAAGCTAGGACTAACCCGGACCAGGCGCATATAATAACGATGCCCGTGCCAATCCAGCCGAACAGGAAATTAGAAATCTCCGCCAGCCAGGAAACGACCGTTCGTACCCACTGCGGGATGATTTCGGTGATCGAGCGCAGCCACGCGAGGAGCACCAGGCGCACCGCGCTCAGCCAGCTATCCAGTACGCGGAGCCGTTCGTTCACCCATTCGAGTAAAAGCCCTACCCAAAGAAAATTGAAATGCGCGAACAGCCAGATCAAACACAAGTTCAACACTATGTGAGCGGCAGCATGAAAACCACCGACCACGACCTGCTGGAGGCCAATATTCCAGCGCGAGCTGCCGCGCCAGCGATACGAGTATTCAGACGGCGTGCAGAAGACTGATAACGAAATCCACAGAACAAGCGGAAAGAACACGATCGCCGGCTTCTCGCTCAAAACCACATAGTACGTGTGGAGAATCGCCCGGAAAGCGTCGCATAGCCATCCGGCGTTGAAGGAGATCCACTCTACCAGCGGAATATCAAGCATGTGCTCGATGAAGGTCCTGTTTCCTGGGCCGGCACCGGAGGCTAACTTAGTTTTAGGTAAGTCCACGCTTTGGATGGCCCAGGCATGGAGCAGGTAAAACCCCCCGAGGATCCACCAGGAAAAGAAGCGATTGAGCCAGGCGAAACCCACGTTGCGCCAGACCAACCTTTTGGAAGTCCTCTGGTCCGGGTAACTTGCCGCTTTCAAGAACGCCGTTCGGCGACCGCGTTCCTCGACAGGAACAGCGTGCTCCAGCGTATCCGTGCCGAGCAGGTAGGCCCCACCACCGCCAGAAGTAATCTTCTGGGCGGTACCGTGGACGCTCTCATAGCGGCAGTAGTGATGCCAGTCCCCCGCGAGCGTAAGCGCCAGGACAGCACCGTGCTTGCGAATGATCTGCTCCTCAATCAACGCTAGAATTTCGTGCGGGCCGTGTCTCTTGTGGAAGCCGACGCCTTTGGTCATGACGTCTCGGTTGGCGTACAGCCAGCCAGGCTTGGGGAGACAGAGAATCACGCGGTCACCAGGCAGGAGTTGCCCGTCGGCGTGCCCATCGTTGCATTCCTTCCCCGCTTCTTTGGCGATCGCTTCGAAGTACTCGCGCTGCGGCCGATCGAGTGCGGCTTCGAGTTGTGTGTCCACCGCCCAGAGCCACCAGCGATGCGGAAGCTGAAGCGCGAAGTAGCTTCGCATTTGACGAGTCTGCCAGCCTCCAATCGCGCGTTCCTGACAGAAGACGCGCAGAAAACTGGTGAGCCCGTCATACCAGTCATGGTTACCGGGGATGGCAAAGAGATGAGGACCGTCCTGAGAGGGCGGAACAGGAAAGGCGCATTCGTAAGGCAATTGGGTGCGAATTCGATACTCGTCCTGTTTCGCGACCGGATAAGCCTCGTCACCGCCCATGATTAGAATGTCAGCGCGCGGTAATACAAGTGCGGTCTCCCTGTCTTGCTGTTTAATTTCGAGGTGGTCTTGCGCAAGCATCCAGGCCATCCCGTACGTGCTGTCCCAGCCGTCGCCGACATCGGCGACAAAATCCAACCACAGTTCTTCTTTATCGTGGTAGTCAAACGCCTCTTTCTTGGGATCGAGCGCCGCCTGTACCTCCCGCCGATCGTTAAAAGGTCCAAAGAGCACCCCCAACAGGCTCTCGAGCCCCGTTCGAATCGACGCTGGCGGGTTATACCAGTGAACCATGTCCGTGCGTTGGTGACTATCGAGTGCAGTTTTGCGTCGCAAAAACATCGCCGTTCCTTCGCGCGAGTTGCCAGCCTAACTGGGCTGTGAACTTTCTATTTGTGCTAGTTCTCCTGCGCGCGATGACATCCCCAGCCAGGAACATTGAACATCCTGTGGCGTCCGCCAGGGCGCAAATATTCGGTCATCAAAAATTGACACGGAGACTGATGAGGCCTAGATGTTGCACTGTTTTATAAGTGCCGTTCACAACCGCCGGGGAGGTCAACGGGGGTCGGTTGCCACTAATGCGCCTGGTTTCAAATATCGCCGCTTGATACGCCAAATCGAAGCCTATCGCTGCCGGCGAGTACCAGGCTCTCTGCTCACCGCAAGGTAAAACCCCAGCAAATTTGCCGCCCGCTTTGCAGAGAAAACCTAGTCCCACTGTCACTGTATGATTATCGTTATCGGGAAGAGCCGGATCGAAGGTTACGTGGGGGACCACATTTGTCGAATAGAGATAGCCTGCGCGACCTGCTACATCCCAATTTCTTAGGATAGCATCTACCCATTTGTACTCTGTTCCAATCATCGGTGTGAAGCTATCTTTCCATTTTCGAGGCAAACGAATAACCGATCCATTGCTTAGATGAACGTCGGTGTTTTTGAATTGGCTCCAGTCCGTCCAGTCCGCGTCAAACTCAAGCTTCCACTCATTTTGCCTATCGCGAACCGGCCATACGGCCGCGCCCAGGGTAAACGACTGCGGCAGTACAAGAGTAGTTCGAGCTTTTGCGATCGGTGTTCCTCCGGCAAGAAACTTCCCTTCTAAACTGAGATTTGCCCGGCTTCTATATTGCGCTCCAAAACTGCACCACGGCAGGCTATTTTCCGAAACGCAGGGCTTGTAGTGTAGGCTCAGATTGAATCCAGCGGCGGTATCTTTCCCGTTGACTTCAATTGGTGTTCCTGCTGGGGGGAGTCCTGGTGCACCAGAGGATCTAAACTGTGTCACCACTTTCCCCTCTCCTATCAAGTCTTGGAAGGTGTAGATATCAGCCCCAACCGCGAGCGAGAAATTCTCGGTCAATTTGAGCGCTATAGCAGGCCTTACCTCGATCAATGGCAAATCCACTTTCGTTAAAGAAGTATTCAACGGACCATTCTCCGGCCACCTTCCCTTTAGACCAAAGGGTGAGAATACACCAAGGCCCACGGTCACCCGGTCGAAACCGTTTACGTCCAGAGTATTTGCCACTGGCTTAAGATTTGCCGTGAAATAAAAGTGCATTGGCGGAGGAGAGGCAATTGAGTCAGCAAGGCCACCCTGGCTCCTCGCACCGGTGGCGCTATTGGTAAAGTGTGTGGTCCCTCCGATGATAAGAGCCCCACCCATGAATTGAACCCCTTCGAGCTGAGTCATACCGGCTGGGTTGTAGAAGATTGCGGAAGGGTCATTACTCTGCGCCATAAACGCGTTTCCTTGGCCGGCTGCTGAAGCGCTTTGAGGGAGAAGTCGAAACCCATTTGCCTGCACAATGTACGGCAACAATAGGACAACCGAGATGACAATGATCAGAGCACCAATCTGGGTTCGGCCGTTGAAGTTTCTCCTAGACATCATCCGAACCTCCTGTACACCCGGCGGACGCATAAGGATTACAACCAAAACCGTTTACTCCGTCGCAGGACATTCCGCCTCAGACTTGCCGAAACACTCGAAAACAACGCGCTCGAACTGAATGGCATCGAAAGGCTTCAGCAGATACGCTTGCGCGCCACTCTCAACTGCGCGCAGAGCTTGCTCACGAGCTTCAGCCGCAGTGATCATAAGCACCGGCATATTCAGATTTTTTGACCGGACGTACTTTAACACCTCAATGCCATCCAATCCCGACAATCCGATGTCAAGGATCGCACCGTCAAAGACTTCCCTGCAGAGTAATGCAATTGCTTCTTGTCCCGTCATCGCCGCTTTGACGGCGTACCCGGCACCTTCCAAACGGTCGATCAAAAACTGTCTGATGTCTGGGTCATCGTCGACAATAAGCACCCGCCGCATCCCGGCACCCACCTCCTTGGACTCGCCAGCGGCCTTTTGCAAGGTAGGTAGTGTGACATGAAAGGATGTGCCCTTCCCCAATTCGCTTTCGATGGTCACCTGCCCGCGGTGTAGTTCAACCAATGTCTTGACGATGGACAGTCCCAAGCCAAATCCTTTGACGTCGCGTTTTCGTTCGCTCTCTACCCGATAAAATGCTTCAAAAACCTTCGGTAGTGACTCCGGCGGAATACCATTACCGCTATCGATCACCGACAACCTCGCCAGCCTTCCATTTGTCTGCGCGATCTCGATTCGAATGTCTCCCTTTGTGGGAGAATACTTGATGCCATTGTCGACGAGATTCGTAACTACTTGGCGCAACTTATCAGGGTCCCCCCAAACTGTGAGCTGTGGCTCTGAGCAATACAGCTGCAGAGTTTGCTGTTTGGCCAGTGCCACTGGCCGCATATGTTCGATCACATCTTCCGCCAATTGTTGGAGCTGGACGTCGCGCAGGGATAACTGAATTCTTCCGGCTTCGATCTGTGCTTGATCCAAAAGATTGACGATCATTCGGTGCAGGCGACCTGTGTTGGCGGTAATACGCTGGAGATTATGTTTTTGTTTTTCCGTGAGGGGCCCTCCCAATTCGGCCAACATATTGTCGGCGAAGCCTTGAATACTTGTGAGCGGGGTCCTCAATTCGTGAGACACATGTGCCAGAAACTGTGACTTGAGATTATCAAGTTCTCTCAGACGGGCGTTTGCAGATTCCAGCTCGGCGGTTCGTTGATGCACTTTGGATTCGAGGCCCAAATTTAACTCTTCAATCTCGTGATACGCCCGGGCATTGTCGATCCCCACGGCCAATTGATTCGCAAAAGTGATCATCACTTCGAGATCACCATCGCTCGGCGGAACTTCGCCGATACGACCAACCAAGAGAAACCCGAGCACACTATCTTGGACTTTAAGCGGGACCGCGATAAAGGATCGCGTGCCAATGAGCCTGACCAGTTCCGTTGCCACCGGCATCTCCGTCACATCTTTCACGAGCAGCGGCCGCTGGTGCAGCAGGACTGCGCCTTCAACGCTTTTCGCGTCGCAGACCAGAACTTCAAATCCGTCCACCGGACGGGCAAACTCTTCACCCCGACCGATCATCCAAGCTTCATTCAGTGCCGAAGTATTCGCGTCAAAGAAGCTCAACAAAGCACGATCAAAATTCAGTCCTTTGATCAACGTTTGCAAAGCCGACGAAATGAGTTCCTCGGGATCACGAGTCGACGTTAACAAAAGCCCAGTCTTGTGCAGCAGAGTCAACTCACTTACCTTTCGTTGTAAATCTGCTGTCCGCTGTTCCTGCTCTAAATAGGCTTCTCTTAATTCTTCATGTCTCGTATCCGTCGTATGCGCCTGTTCATCAATGATTTCGCTTTGTCGGCGCAACTCACGTTGCAGAACAATCCGCCTGTGTAGTTGGCCTACTAGTACCGCAGGAATCAAGGACAATAGAAAACTCCCGGTAAGCGACGTTAGCGGGTCCGCAAATCGTAACGCGATAAAGGCGAGCATCATCATACCGCCCGTCGCAGCGATCCACACGAAGCGGCTTGTTTCTTGTGATTCCCAAATAACGCCGTATTCACAGTAAGGATCATCATTGGCGACACACGCTCGGTCGGTTACAGTCGCGGGTGGTAGACCATGTACAGCTTGAGGTACTGTAGAAAAGCCCGACTTGATCGTTGCGCAAATTTCTGAAACGCAACCTTTTCGATACTGCCCAAACTGCCGCAATGAGTCTTCCGCGTAGGTAACCCGTATAATGGCGTGCTTTTCTTCAATCTCGATCGCCTCAAAACGGATAGCCTTTGCATATTTGCTTCCAAAATATGCGATCATTTTAAAAAGCTGTTGGACGGAAAACGGCCGGCCTAAAGTTTGAATCATGGGTTGGACGAGTCGTTTCCCGGCTTTAACGTGGAAGTCAGAATCTTCGGCAAGTATCGAACTAAAGCATGGGAGAAAAACTGCGAACTCGTGTGAATAGCTGTTCCAAGGGTTCTTAAGAAATTCCGGTGTAACGTGATAGGCAGGATCCGGGATTCGTTCATTGAGTAGGCGGGCAAGCTCCTTAACCGCTTCCTTTGCGGCATCCTGGCCGAACTTGCGGGAAACTATGTCTTCGAGACACGCGATGTGTCCGCGCATTGACACACCGCTAACGTCGTCAACTCGCTTGCCATCGGATGTTCGTCCGAATGGTTGGAACTCCATCCGGCTTTTCTCGATGATGCGGTGGTCCTTGGGCAACAATTCCATTCGGGAATTCCTTTAAGAAGGGCCAATGGAGCATCGCAAATGACATCTCAATTGCGGGTCACTGCGCCTCTCGGACGATACAAACACCGGAGTGAAGAAAGAAACAATCCAGGAGGAGTGAATTTCCTGCGGAGGTTATACGATCACGAAGCCTCGTGTCAACTCGGCTCAGGCTCGGCGGGGTTAGCTCTCGGCAGGATTAGCATGATGCAGCGAGCGAGCTTGACAGATTCGCCCCGCTTCCTATAAGCGAAGGGAATCGGGAAGGAGCGCTTCGCTATGACTGACTACGCAAAGAAACTTCTGCCGCGGTTTCGCTATGGGGTGATCCAACCGCGCGCGCATGAAGACCTCCAGCGCGCGCGCAGCTATCAGCTCTATCGCCTGCTGCCGCTCGATTTCATGGAAATCTCCACGGGGCTTGGGCTCGAGAACTACACCGAGGAAGGCGTCGAGAAGGCGATCAAGAATTACTGGATCTGCGTCGACCGGCTGGCCAAGGAGAAGGTCGATCACATTATTTTCAGCGGTGCGCCGATCTCCGCCGTGTTGACCCGCCCGCGGGTGCTCGAGTTGCTGCGTCA
>Ga0065705_10001889_pt1 | contig 20472 bp, 14 predicted proteins | sample SwibulcommuniRL2_FD_59092 | JGI IMG/M metagenome (GOLD analysis project Ga0065705, IMG submission 59092) | Bulk soil microbial communities from switchgrass field near Rose Lake, East Lansing, Michigan, USA - RL2 Bulk Soil v2 (version 2) | ecosystem: Environmental > Terrestrial > Soil >...
ATATAACGGAGGGCCAACCGTTCAAATGACGCCCGAATGGTTCCTGGATCAGATGCAGTGGTTGAGCGATAATGGATACAAGGCCCTGACCAACGATGAAATCCTCCAGTTCGTTCAGGGCATCGCCAGGCCACCTAAAAAATCGTGTATCCTGCGCTTCGATTTGGGTTTGGCCATCCTGAAGGAAATTCGCGATATCATCCTCCCTGCGCTGCAAAAATTTAGCTTCCACGCCACATTTTATGCGCTCACCAGTTCCATTAGAGACGCCCCCTATAAGAATTGCATCTGCTGGAGTGACCTGCGCGAATGGGAACAGACGGGCCTGGTCGAGATTGGCTCACATGGCGTTTACCATCCCGATTATCGTAAAGCAAGCACACCCACGCGCCTGTGGGATGCGCGCGTGAGCAAACGTACAATCGAATCGAAACTTGGCCATCCAATTTCATTTTTCGCTTTTCCTTACGACTCAGTTCCTAATCACCCTGATCTACTGCTGAAATTGTTCAATTATCGCCTGGCTTTTGCCGGTTATACCCGCGTGGATCGCAGCGTACAGCTTAATGATCCCACACCGTTTGCATTACCCTGTTACTATCCATACAGCGGCAAAGAGCTCTACCCAATCATCACTACCACCAAAACACTGACTTTCGGCCAGATGATCGAAGCAGCGATTATATAACCGGCCACCTTTGGGCGACAAAAAACCTCCCGACTTGTTAATGGAAAAGGTCTATCTGATGATCCGTCATTTGAAAAACACCTTCTTTTTGACCTGCGCGGATGCCAGAATTTTCATTTTCCTGTCGTTTAAAAAAATATAGGCTGTAAAGTTTTAGCAATCTTAGAACCAGAGGTTGATCCTATGCAAATCAACAACGAGCGACTCTACAACGACGATCTTACTACCTTTCCCTTCATCCGATCTGCCAATATCGGCGGGCGTCTCAGAAGCCGCGAGTTCATCGTGATCCACTATACCGAGGGCCAAAGTGCCACGGCCGCCATCGAATGGCTAACCATTCCAAAGAGCCAGGTCTCTTCACATATCGTTATTGCTCGCGACGGAACAATCGCACAACTCGTGCCATTCGATACCATCGCCTGGCACGCAGGTGAGAGTTATTGGAAGGGCATGCGATACCTCAACTATTATTCCATTGGCATTGAACTTGACAACGCCGGCAGAATGACACGAAATGGAAATATCTGGCGCGCCTCCTTCAAAAAAGACTACCCCGACGACGAAGTGATGGAAGCAATCCACAAATTTGATCGTAAACCGTATGGGTGGCATAACTATCCATCGGAGCAAATCCAGGCCATCATTGATCTCTGTAAGCTGCTAGTCACCCAGTACGGGATTAAGGAAATTCTCGGCCACGACGACATCCGGCCGAAAGCGAAATGGGACCCCGGCCCTGCATTTCCAATGGAGTATGTCCGGGTCCAGGTCTTTGGACCTCAAGGAAACGCGATTTGATGGCACAAAACAATATCTTTGGCCTACATTGCGATGCCTCTGCTAATAGAAGAGGCTGAATTTCCTCACACCGGCTAAATTGGCAGTCGTGCGCGCCAATTTAAGAATATGGTGATCGGCACATCCCGAAAGACTGAGTTGTGACATCACTCGCTAGTAATTTGAGTGAATAATCTGCAAGGATAAGTTGACCCTATAAAAACAGTACAAATAGCCCCTGTCGATTTGCAGCTAGCTCAGCCTTAGCTAAGAAATGACGGATGTAGAAGATAAAACCCAAAGTAAGGAAATAAAACAAAGGTGTATAAACGGACAAAATGCCTGTTTGGCCTTTGAACGTTGGTATTAATTTCAGTGCCGTCACCGGAATTGGAAGTGAGGCCACAACAAGCGCCGAGATACTCATGTAATTCTTGAAAAAGCGAGCAAACGCCCTGACCCTTTTTGGACTTTTTTGGTGGCTCAGGCTCAATGTTACTCATAAAAGCCTCCTGATAGATTTCATAGACCAACCAAGCAGCAGCCATCTACCTCATGAATATGCCAAGATGAACACGATCTGGCGGTCCGCAAGAGTAAAATAGAATTTACATTGTAGAATTAATTCAAAAGGGATCGGATATATTATTCCAGTAATCTAAAGAGACGCCTCAAACGGGCGTCTCTTCCCCGAAAGAAATTGCATTGGATGAAATCTATTCTGCGTTAGCTGGAACCTATCCGCTCCCGATTTCCGAACACTCTACTGCTGCGGATGTTCTCTGGAAGGGGGTGGCACACTTAATCCAGCCTGCCTCAGAGGACAACTTCCAGGATCTGCCGGATGGCATAGTCAACCGTGCGGATCTCGACGTCCTGGCGCGCCACCATCACGGCTGAGTCACGGTCGAGGCGATAGCAGACGTCTCGGGTGTCTGGTATGGCAGCGACCTGTATATCACCGCTGCCGTCGTCGCACAACCGCTTCCGCAGCGACTCCGCAGCCTGCTCGAGAGCACGATCCACATCAGTGTCGTCACTGTCGGAGGGCCGGGCCTCGGCGGCGCCGACGACGGTAACCGTGCTGTCGACGATCCCGCACAGGGAGCCTCCGGAGTCGATCGTGACGCTGACGTGGCCGTCCGCGCCCCTCGCCACGGGTATTCCATCGTACAGCTGCCGAAAGTGCGCGGTGTAGTCACCGATCACGGTCTCGGTCTCATCGCCCGCGCGGCTCGCGCCGGCGTGACGAGTCGCTGTCAAGCCGTCGAAGGTCAACTCGACCTTCAGCTCCAGCTCATGGAGCACCCGCTCCGCAAGCTCCCTTGCGGTCTCGGGATCCAGGGTTCCCCTTGAACGGTCTGGCTCTGCGAGAAAAACCTGGTAGGACCCGTCGGGCAGTAGCATGAGCCGAGGACCAGTGAGCGCATCCTCTGCGTGGGCGTACTGCTGGGGCTCAGGCGACGCGATATCGGCGACCATTGGTCGCACACCGAATCGGTCGGCGATCCGCGCCGCAGTTCTTTCGTCAGCGGAGCGTCGTTCCAGCCGGAGGTTCATCGGCATCGGGGGGATATGGAGGTCCAAGTTCACCTCGAGCGGGACCGGCCCTGCCCAACGCCACCAGTACCAGTTGTCGGAGACGGCGTCTCTGTAGAACAGCCGCTCGTTCCATAGATGGTTCTGGGCCTCCTCCGCAGTCGCCCCGCACGCAGTGGACGCGGGCCTGTGGTCCCTCATGGTCCCCAGCGCCGCGTCCTGCCACGCCTGACTGAATGACTTGCCGGTGTTCCACTCCCGAAAGAAGCCCGCTCCGAGGCCACTGACATCGTAAGTGAGGCTGTCGAATCCGAAGATCATCCGCGCGCCCTTGTTCGACGCTGCCCAGCTCCGGATAGGGTTCTGTCCGAAGTGCATCTGCAACGAATCGCAGCCGTGCCAGAAGAGGTAGCGAAGGCGCTGGTCGCCGAACGACATCCGCGTTGAGTCGGCCTGAAGCGTGTTGTCCCACGTCCGCCCCATCCCGGCCACGAACCTGCCATCCGCGGCCATCCCGCAGTGGCCGTAGTGATAGAAGACCCTGACGGAATCTATACCGAGACGGTCTTGCCAGTTGTCGTATTCGTTGTTGTACCTCCACTCGCGGACGTCGTCGTCCTTGGCGTGGAAGTTGATCGCATTGAAGCGGCCGACGTAGGCGAGAAAGGCCTGAACATCGTCGTGGGGTGTGCGCAATGGAGCGGAACCGCTGGGATACACCTGAATCGATGCGCCCGCATAGAGATTGTCCGACATGACGATCCTCCTATCGACGTGCTCGTTGGCTCGCTCACGGCGGGCCGTTTGAATAGTCTGAGTATACTACTCATAGTTCCGGGTCATTCCTTTCCTACAGACCAAAGAGAGCACCGACGACCTGCAAGACAATGGAAGTCAACTGAGCAGACACTGTTCCATTCAGGGTTGGCCCTCCGCTCAACACCGTCAACGAAACCATGAAGATCGTGATCCCCACCACTTCCTTGAAGCGATGGCGGATCAGCCAGGTCAACGTGAGATAATCGGCCAGCCTGTTGATCTTGCCTGACAGCTCTTCCACGGCTCCTGAGCCTTGTTGGCAGCTTGCNACTGCTCTTCGATATGGCCAATTCTTGTGAGGAAAGCTTCGGTCCCGTGANGCCCCTCGGATATCTCAAATTATATGAAAGTGAAACCTTAAACTCCGGGCCTCGCGAAAATTCAAAGTGCATGGCAAAGATTGCTCTTGTGGCTACAGTGATCATGTATGTGATTTCCCTCTGGATCTCTGATTGGTCTGGTATTTGGATTGTAGGAGCGACGCCAGGGTCATTTTATATTTAGATCATGTGATAAATCTGTGATCAACTAATACTCACTTGCAAACTTCTTATGCACCCATAGGAACTCTTGACGTTTATTTATTACGCAGACAAGATTGCCATACTTCCCATTAGGATCCACTTTTTTAAGTAGAGAATGAAATTCTCTTAGTTTTGCTCCTGCTAGACTGCTGGGTGGATTGCCCGACTCTTTGATAGATGAATCTCTGTGTATCCACAGACGGTACAAAAGGCGGTTCGGCGTTCCAGATTAATCTCGTAAAGATTATGTCGGGCTTTGGGTAGGTATATGTTTGAGCAATTTCGCTCAATTGATGTAAGGGATTAGGGTCACTCATAGCAGGTTTTTCCAATAATACCGTTATTTTTCCACCCGGGAATTGCCGCCTGACTGCTTTAAAGTGGTTGTAGGGTTTTTGATTTTGGTACTGCGTATAATGGGATTGAACACGGTTTACTGCTTTAGGCATGAAGGAGCAGCATGAACTCCCCAGGTGTTGTGTATACAGACTGGAGAGAAGTGTTTTAAAAATTGCTCAACCTATTTCGGTTTTGCTCCTATTCCTCACTACTCGATATAATACTCGGCAATCCCAGCGATCTGCTTACTAAAGTATCGATTACCTTGGAATAGGGAATGAACGGCCATGACCAGATCGTCGCCTGCTGTGTCTTTGATCACATAACCTAACGCGCCCGCTTGTAAAGAGCTTTGGATATAGTGGGGAGTATTATGTGCCGAAACCATCAAAACACGAGTTTTAGGACAGTCCGCGCGAATTTGCTTGGTTGCTTCAATCCCATCCATTACCGGCATGGAAACATCCATCACGGTCACATCGGGGCAATGTAAAACTGCTTGTTCGACAGCTTCCTGCCCATTCAATGCGGTAGCCACGATTACTATATCGCCCGCGGTTTCCAGTAGAGAACCTAAAGCCTCGCGGACAGATGTATGATCATCCGCAACAAGTACACTAATCATCTTGGCCTCAATTCCTGTTTTGAAGTGTGCTTGGGCCGTTGAAGAAGTTTATTGCCAAGTTCCGTGCTTTACTTTGGTAAACCCCGTTGTCTGAAAACCTCGGAGCAAAGCTCAGCCTTAATCTTGCACATGCGTTCCTAACTTGCTTATTAAAATTCAGCTAGATAATGGCTCGCTCGAGTTTCCCACTTGCCTAACAAATCGACTCAATAATAATTATTATATGAATTATTGGACATGAATCCAAGGTAGGGAAACCTTGTATATGTTTCTTGAATTTTATATATTTTGCTACCCATGGCGCCTATCCTTGGTTTCCAGTAAAAGTAGGGTAATCATCATTGCGTTGACAAACGTATCCTCATCAGTTCCATTTTTAAAGGGATCATTTTCTAGAGCATGTTATGAACTTTGGGAGATGGTAAACTCCTGGAACGACTAGGAAACCATATCCAAGCGATGTAACGGATGATGAATGGGCATTTGTCGCTCCTTATCTGACGTCCGAACGGGTGCTCAATGGCGGAGGATACCCAACGATCTGCCGCCGTGGCACACGGTATATCAGCAGGCACAATGCTAGATTGCTGCGAGTGTGTTTGAAGATATGATGGATGACTTGCGAGCCTTCCTGCGATTAGCCAAAGGCAAGAAAGAACAACCTTCAGCAGCCATTTTTGATGGACGGACCGTGCAATCTACTCCGGAAAGTGGCGAAAGAGCTGGATACGACAGACACAAACGCAAGAAAGGCAGCAAAATCCATATAGCTGTCGATCCGTTGGGTTTATTGTTGGCTGCGCATGTCACGCCAGCCAACGAACAGGAGCGCGTACAAGTCAAGGAATTGGCACAAGCGGTGCAAGACGTAACGCAGAATTCTGTCAAAGTTGCTTTTGTGGATCAAGGCTATACCGATGATAATCCCAAAAGTGATGCTAAAGATGCAGGCATTGAATAGATCGTGGTCAAACTACTTGAAGCCAAGAAAGGATTTGTCCTCTTGCCCAGACGTTGGGTCGTAGAACGCAGTTTTGCCTGGACGGCACGTGACTTCGAGAGAACAGCGGAAACCTTCCGCACCTTGCACTTCCTGGCTTTTGCGATCCTTATGCTTCATAACTTTGTCAAATCTATGGCACATATCCTATAAAATTTCATAACACCCTCTAAAAAAGAAATACGCTGGATTGATCAAGGGAAGTAATGGGTTGCTGGTATCTTACTTCGGAGCGCCTATAAGTAAAAACTTGTAGGCACTACTGAAAGGGAAGTCAATAAAGCTTTGAAGAATATGTCGGACTAATTTGAAGATATACCCAGGTGGGACTCGATTTTTTCTATTCTGTCTTCGTGTTAAGAAAGTTTATGGCTTTGCAAAGGCTGCTCTTCTCTAATTGCTTTTAGCTCACCCATGACTTCATCCATCTTTGTATAAAACTCATCTTTTGTTGGAAGGTGACTAATATCAGCTTTCGTAATGAATTTTTCTTCGATAGCCTCATCTATGGTTACTTTTATCAGCCCCTTTATAGCTTCTAAATCATCATCACCTAGGATTGCCATGCGACTATTTAAGCACAAGCAGTTATCCAAAGCGATTACGTACCTCGCACAATTACATTCTAGGTTGTACCTAACAGGAACTTGACTGGCGTGCCCTTTTTTATTTTGGCACGCACATCAAGTACTATTTGTACGGTTGCCCTTGTAAACTACCCTGAATACCTGGCAAATCATCGGCATATTTTTTTGTGCTTTCTTTCCTAGTTCCTTACATTTATCTTCATAGTATTCCCACATATTTTTGTTCCAAAAATTCATTGTTCTGTCGCCCTCACCATAGTTATAAACAAACTCTTCATCTACTTCATCAAATGGTTTGATATATACCTGCTCTATTTCAACTATGCACACAGGGCTTTTATGCGAATCCAAGACAATACTTTTGTCTCCCGGCACTTCCAATCGCCACCTAAGTTTTTGTTGGGACCATAATAGGCCTGAAGTGGTAGTTTTAACTCCGGTATTAATAAGCTCAGCTATGCGGTCTGCTAGTTCCGGGGAATTCCCCCAACAAGATGCTTCCGTATATTTTTGGTTTCGTTGGGATTGAGGCAAAGTTGATAAATATTCATCCCAGAAACTATCAATGTTATTAGTCTTATCCATAATGAGGGGTATTATATTTTACACTTTGCTATACGTGTGCAAGGTGTTGTGTTGCTTCATAAGTCGCAGTAAGAGAACTATTTTAGAACGTGCTTTAATTAGGAGCTTGACTGGCGTGCCGTTTTTTGATTTTTGGCACGCGCATCAAGTGTTATTTGTAGCTACGCTTTAAAAAGGGATTTGATGATGGCTCCGTTATTTACCAACGTTCTTTGCCAACCTTTCCAGTAAAGATCAATCGGCACACCTCCAAAGCTATGCAGCTAAGGGTCTGCGATGAACGATGATGACATCGCCCTTGACGGCGCTTTGTTGGCGTCCTGAGAACCCGGTATCGAAGCAAGGCTTCGCAAAATAAAAGAAGTCAAAACAAGAAAGGGGGTGAACATAAAAATGAAACTAATCATACAAACGCCAAAACCAAACGGAAACAGCAATGGGCATATGCTAATAAAGAGAAAGAGCCAACCCGTAAAGGACGACTCTCTCAACAACGCTCCTATTAGCATATTTGACCCAAACAAGTACATGTTGAAATTTCCAAAAACAAAAAGATAGCATGGGACAATGGCATGGTGAAGTGGGAGAAAACAGAAACCGACTACCTAACAGTTGCCGCCCAGATTGCTTGGTTCAGGAGAGAGCATCCTTTGTGGAGCATTATGACAAAGGTAGAAAAGTGGGGTGATCAAGCCGTTGTCATGAAGGCAGTTATCATAGATATGTTGGGTCCGGTGATCGCAACTGCCAGGAAAAAGGAAACCGAGATCAGATTCCCGGATTACATTGAGAAAGCCGAGACGGGAGCCATAGGCAGAGCCTTGGCCATGTGCGGATATAGAACGCTCCAAGCACCAGAGTTTGACGAGCAAGATCGACTTGCCGACGCTCCGGTCGAGAAAGCGAAAAACGCAAACTAAGTTTTGCGAGTGGTCTTGTAGCTCAAAAAACTACAAGGCCACAAAGGAAGACTTACAAAATAGGATACAAAAGTAAATTCACGATACCAGCACAAAACACAATGAAACATTTTTCAGGTTGGTCGGGAGTGAATTGCGAAACCTGCAAAAAAGGAACGGCAAAGGCACAATTGCTGTACAGTATGAGAGTTTACGGCAAGCCATTACGTAGAACTTGCCAAAGCATTGAAAATTATCGGACACATTCATTGCGAAATAAAGACAGTGGGAAGTAATCTCAGTACATTGATAAAACCATCTTCCCCTAGGCAACAAAAATACCCGCCGTCAGAGTGAGGGGGGCACCCTGGCGACGGGCAACGATATTTTATAGCAATTTTGATTACTATCGCCTTACAGGTGAATATCAATTTACTATTGGCTACCCTACATTTGGCTGATGATATTTTCTTTTCCGGTATTTGTAATGATAGGAGAACCCGATTGCCAGAACACTCGGTTACCGTTGCCGGTAACAGTAATACCGCTACAAGAGCCTAAGAGGGTAACTGTATTTGCATATCCTCTAACCTCAACGACATTGCCATTGCAAGTAAAGGTCAGGGTTTGATCGTTACCGGTGATGGTAATCTTGCCTGTGCTTTGAGAAGGGGCCTGAGCGGTAAGGGGAATTGCAGTAGGAGGCACTACAGTAAAAAATGATGGGGTATCTAACGCCAATGGTTCTGTGGATACAGGTATTGCTGTATTAGCCGGAGGTGGTGTGTTTGTTGGCAACGGAATCGGCGTATCCGATGGATGGCGCGTGTCTGTAAGGATTGGAATGGGTGTATCGGTTGGCAATCCTTCTTTGGTAGAGAGTGGCGCGAGTGTTCCAGTTGGTAGCCGGGTATCAATAGCGAATGGAGTTGCAGTTTCCTTTGGAAATAGCGCGTTAGTGATTATAGGAGTCAAGGCTACCCCTGGTACAATACCTTGAGGTGTTCTCGTTGGCTGCTCAGCTAGCACAGGTGGTTGAACCATAAAAACTCCAACTTCGTCTATGGCCGCACCTGCCTTCTCGAAAGTAATCTTGACGAATCTTGCCTTGACACGCGGAAATAATGTTCTTACGGTTTCCGCGTTGGAAATAATACCGCTGAAACCAGTTTGTTCAGAATTGAAGACCTGTGCATATTCAGTGTAATCATTGCCATTATTCCCGTCAGTATAATCATCCGATAAGGCAACAGCGACTACAAATTGACCCAGATTGTTGTCATCGGAAGAACCAAGACTCCCCCTCTGAAGACTGACACTATTGATCGTTGTGGCTTTGCCAAGATCGATCTTGATCCAGCTATATGCACTCTTGCTTACCCAACTTGCGCCGCTACGACCATCATTCACATACGCCGCCTTATGGACCCGGTCAGAACTGGATAGCACGTCTTTGGAGACAGCCGGGCGAGCCATGCCGTTTCCTTGATCCGCCAAATCCTGACCGAGATCCAAATCTCCTGTTGGACACGGTGACGCTTGGTCACCAGGCTTACAGAGTATGGTTGCTACTTGATAGGTACTTGTTGGAAGAACGCGAGTGGGCTCGGCAACACCTTGTAATGGAGATGGCTTGAGGAATTGTCCAGTATGGGTAAACAACAGAGACGCGATCACCGCAGCAACAATGAGACTCGCGACGACAAGCGAGGTTCGCATTAAATCTGGCAACGGCACGCTCGAAATCGTTATTCCGTGCTGGAATATGCTATTGATGGAAACTCGTAATTTGTCCAACAGGCTGATATTCTTTGCTGTTTCTATCTGGTGTAAAAAAGCAGAACGCCTGGCGGCCAATGACTCTGGAGGATATTCAGCTTCAGCAGATTTTAGCTTTCCAAGGAGCTTTACCATTTCTTGATCCCCAGGAGCCAATCCCTCCTCAACACCAACTGTCTTCAATTGTTTAATCTGTGCAAGGAAAGCTGCCCGTCTAGCAGATAATAATTCTGGGGGATACTCAGGCTCGAGAGACTCCAAATCCTGCAGGAGTTTGATAACTTTTTGATCTTCTTCATCGTTTTTTGTAGAACGCAATTGCTTCATGTGGCTACTCTTAAAGTACAGTCTTCTGCAGTTTGCGGCTCAGGAGAGCAATTATAACCGCAGCAGGCACGTATTAAATCCTTAAGTTTTTGGATTGATCCTCAGTCCCAGGCAATGGCGCGTCTGCCCCAGTTTCTTTATGTTCAAGAGCTTTACGAAGCTTTGCAATCCCGCGGCTTTGAATAACCCTAACATGCTCCTCTTTTATACCAATAATGGTCGCGGTCTCGCGCAGGTTAAATCCTTCCAGAAACCGCAGAATAATCACATGCCGCTGATCGTCTGTCAATTTGTTTTGGATGAGATATAAGACTTGTTTAAATAGCATCTGGTCTTCTAGACTAATATACCCAGCCTGCGCGTCTTGACGAAGCCATTCAACTGTGTCGAGTGAAGTCCTGTGTTGAGAAAAACGCGTCTCGTCAATAATCCGATGATAGGCTGCTTGGTACAGATAGGATCGCAGGTTGTCCCTTGGCCCTTTACCGGATGAGAATTGCACCAAAAGTTTTGCAAATACATCGCCAACAATATGATCTGCCGTCACCGGGTTATAGCACAAGCTCAACGCATACTTGTAAAGTGCCGACGAATAAAGATCAAAGATCTTAGCCAACGCATCCTGATTCATCCTTCTTGCAGAATTCAAAAGTTCTATATCAATTTCCATTGGAAAATAAAAAAACGAATTTATGGAGAAAAACACAGTTTCGTTCACAACGAAAGCGTTGCAACAAAATAAAGGAACTGTTATGAGCGGTTTGGTGGGGAAAGGAGTGATGACGGTAGCGCTCGGGGTGTAAATGCCGCCTGAATCGAAGCGCATCTCCGGTTGCAAACCAGCAGATTATAGCATTAATTAGAAACTCATTAGATGGGAGAAACACCTAACCTTTCAAACTTCCGAATTGCACCCCTGACTGCCTTGCGATACTTGCAAAAATCACAATCTAAACCCAGTTTAGGGAGCTTGTCTGATTTCAGGCATTCAGTAGCCTCTAAAATTGTCTCTTCAATCCAAGAAGTGTCGACTCATAGGGGATTATTTTTATATCAAATTCCAATCTTCCATTTCAGATGCATCCAGCTCTTCCAAGAGGCTGGCTACATCTGCGAGCACACTATCGCGTGTCTGGCTAGACATGGATACAGTTTTTATGATGATATTGTTATGCGTTTCCCATCGCGCTTTATCTCACATTTACCAAGTAAATGAACTTCAAGCATATTTCCGATTCATACTTCCTCCAGCGCAAATTCCAAGGCTCGTTCCATCGTCATCTCCGCTCCTTTTGTCCAGGCTTTCTCCAAAGTTGCCGGGTCCAATTGCGAGCGCAAACTCGATACATTCCGTTCATACTCCATTTGGTCCGTTGGAAGCAATCGAACAGCTCGGGCATGGAGAAGGGCCTGGACAGAGCCAAAGTGATGCGCGGCAAGCACGACCTTCCCGCGTGCCAGTGCTATTCCCGCGAATGCGGAGAGGCACGCAAGGACAGCCCGTTCATCCCCAAGTTCCAGATCCAATTTCAAACTCTCTTTGCACAGCTCGGTCGCCTTTTCAATCTCGCCTCGATGCCAAGCGAGTTGTCCTAATCGCCGGACGACATACGCCAGAAAGTTCCCATCGTGAATTTCCCTGAGAGTGGCGGAGCATTGTTCGTAAAGCATTTGAGCCTCTGGCAGATCATCTTGATGCATAGCAACATCCCCCAGGACAATCTGTGCATAAAGATATTCCGTTTTGCGCTCCGATCCCAACTCTCGGAATAGATCCAAACCTTGCTGAAGGAGGGAACGTGCTTGCGCGTAGTTGCCCTGGATACTCTCAATCAGCCCAAGATTGCAAAGCGCCTGCGCCACGACAGCATCATCTCCCAATTCCCTTCCGATCGAGAGCGCTTCCTCAATTTCACGACGCGGACTAACAGGGCTCATGCCAGCCCAATAAAAGAAACCGCTTGCATTCAGAGCCTTTGCCCGCTCTGCTGTGTGTTCCAATCCTTCCGGCCATGAAAGCGCCATATTCAATATCCCCTGCCATTCACCAATCGAACTGCGCTGAAACCCGATGTCATTAAGTCCAACGAACCAAAAGTTGCTCATTGCCGCTGCGAGGCGGAACGCCGCAATTGTCTGACGGCTTTGGATTGACCAGTCCATGGCTGCTCTTGTATTATCTAATTCCTGATTACGTCGCTTGGCATATCTCACAGACTCTGCGCCAAATGTATTTGCTTCCGCTTTTTCGGCCAACTTTACAAAGAAATCCAAATGTTGATCGCGAATTGATTGCGCTTCTTCTGTTCCTGTCAACTTTTCAAGCGCGTATTGACGGAGCGTCTCCAACAATCGATAGCGCGTCGCACTGGTCTCTAAATCTGCTTCCACAATCACAAGCGATTTATCCACCAATCGCCCAAGCAAATCGAGGATATCGCTTCGCTTGATTCCCTGACTACAAATTGCCTCTGCTGCTTCGAGCGTGAAACCACCTGTGAAGACTGCCAGTCTGCGCAGTAAAATTCGTTCCGGCTCAGTAAGCAAGTCATAACTCCAGTCAATAGTCGCACGCAACGTTTGATGACGCGGAATCGCCGTACGACTTCCCGAAGTGAGCAGGGAGAATCGATCACCGAGTCGCGCCGCAATCTCCTTCACTGTCAACATTTTGATACGGGCCGCGGCTAACTCAATTGCCAGGGGAATGCCATCAAGACGTTGGCAGATTTGAGCGATGGACGGCGCGTTTCTTTCATCCAGTGCAAAACCCATTTTGGCAACGCTCGCGCGTTCAACGAACAATTTAATGCTTGCAAATCCCTGAAGTTGTTTGAGTGAAAGTGATCCCTGCGTTTCCGGCAACGGCAGAGAAGGAACCTGCCAAATGGTCTCGTTGAAAAGACCCAGGGCTTCAATACTGGTTGCCAGTATTCTTAGTTTTGGGCATGCTGCAAGCAACTGCTCTACATACAGTGCACAGGCGCCGATCAGATGCTCGCAGTTATCTATCACAAGCAAAATGTCTTTGGATTTGAGATACGATTTCAGGGTTTCAATCAATAGCACATTCGAGACCTCGCGCATGTTGAGCGATTGAGCAATCTCCTGCGGAATCAAATTCCCATCCGATAAACCAACGAAACTCACCCAAAATACACCGTCTCTAAATTTTTTGATGGAATCGTGTGCAGTCTGAATTGCCAGACGCGTTTTGCCTACTCCTCCCGGGCCAGTCAATGTGAGTAAGCGGGATGTGGACAAAAGCCGCGCGATCTCTTTCAGTTCGTTCTCGCGCCCAATAAAACTGGTAAGCGGAACTGGGATGCTTGAAAAAACCTCTTTTGCAACAGACGGTTTTGAGCCTGGCTCGGCTCTTGAAGTCTCTTTGCCAGACTTGAGATTCTCGTACAACTCTTTCGTCTGCTCCGATGGCTCCATCCCCAATTCCTTTAGCGACTTTACACAGCGTTCATAGATCGCCGCGACTCTGGGCCTATCCCCTTTCGCAGCATGTGCGGACATTAACGCGCGATAGGCAGGCTCGGGCTTTTGTCCAAGTTTGATCCAACTTTCGGCCCAATCTAGAATATCCAGCCAGCGTTTTTGATCTTCCAATAATGACATCAAGCGAGCCATCTTCTTTTCAAAAACAGAATTTATTTGCTCGCGCTGTAGCACTACCCACTCATCATAAAAACCCGGCAATAGTTCCCCATGATACAAAGAAAGTGCTGCAATTAATTCATCTGTAGATGCTGCCTCACTCAACTTTTCCAGCTCGGCAACATCAAGCCAATATTCTGCCCAGGCATTGAAGGCAAGAGATAAATTGTCCGCGAGCAGATATTCAGTATTCGGACTGACAGGGAGTGATTTTCGTATCCGCCAAAGGGCATGGCGAAGATTGTCTCTTGCAGTCTCCTCCAAAGAATCGGGCCAAAGCATCCCAGCCAGTTTTTCGCGGCGATGAGATGTGCCTGCACTCAATATCAAAAAAGCGAAAAGGGATTGCGCGGGGCGCGAAGTGATCGCGACAGGCTTCCCGTCACTCTTTATCTCAAATCTTGCAAGCAATCTAACCTTGAGCATCCCTGTTGGGCGAAGTATAGCATTTTGGTGAGATAACGACAATTAAAATAAAAAAAGGATCCGTCCTTGTAGAGCACTCTTCATTCGTCGGCTGCAGTGCTTTGACTGATCGATCTCGAAGATATTATAGGGGCGGTTTGTACCACACTCACGCGCGATTTGACATCGGAGGAAAGAATACAATCTAGCACCTCTGATCAAGAACCAACTTGTCTGATACAGTAAATCGGCGTAAATTGATAAATTCGTCTGAGCTCGGCTCGACCTGGTTATTTGCGTACGCCACGAAGCGGCAGTGCTGTAAGGGGTCGACCCCGCTACTGCCCAAGCGAGCCCCTAGTTTTCAACAACCTGCGACATTGTGCGAACAACCTTCAACCTCTTTCTCTCCTCTCCTCCTGATCATTCATTGGTCATAATTAAGAACGGTGCAATAAAGTTTATGGAGCGAGAGTTCAGCAAGTGAACGTAATATGTATTATGCTCACAGCACTCCCTGCAAAGGGATTTATAATGCTGTGAAGAGACACAAACAATATGTAAATAGAAGATCGTCACATTTAATCGCGAACCAGGTTTTAACCTAATGCCGTATAAAGCCCTAAAACGGATGGGATTTTATACGGATCTTCTATAAGGCATTATGCAGACCGCCTAGTCCCTGGTTAGGTCGCTAGCCCGTCGCGTTCATGCCAGTCTCCTGATCAATTATCAAATGCAAGAGGAGGTAATCGTATGTCATCAGCTTTCTTATTGTATGGCGCTACAGGTTTTACAGGTGAGGCAATTGCTCGCGTTGCCATAGAGCACGGTCTTCGACCTATTCTCGCGGGGCGAGATGCTGTTAGGCTCGAAAAACTTGCGACTGAATTGGGTGTTGAAAGCCGGGTTTTCGATTTGCACGATCCACAAAAGATCGAACAGGCATTCAAAGATGTGGCGGTTGTGCTGCACTGCGCTGGTCCGTTTGTTTACACATCCAAACCCATAGTCGAGGCTTGTTTGCGAACCGGGACTCATTATCTGGACCTGACCGGTGAACTACCGGTTTATGAGGCCCTTGCCGCTCGTGATGCAGAAGCCAGGGCGCGGGGGATCATGGTTCTGCCGGGGGTGGGCTTTGATGTGGTGCCGACCGATTGTCTCGCCCTGCATCTCAAGCAGCGTTTGCCGTCAGCCACACACCTGACCCTTGCATTTCAGGGTGAAGGTCCTGCGGGTCTCCCGCCAGGAACGCAGCGGACTGGAATAGAGTTAATTCCTTATGGCAACCGCGTGCGCCACAATGGGCGATTAGAACGTCCTGAGCAAGCCCCAAAAACACGCCTGATTGATTTTGGCAAGGGTCCTGTACAGGTTGACCGCATACCGTGGGGCGATGTTTTTACGGCTTATTACAGCACTGGCATCCCCAACATTGAAGACTATTCTGTCGTGCCAAAAGCCATGCGGCAGCTGGCAGCCATCCCCAATTATCTGCTTCCCTTATTCAAACTAGCCGTGATACGCAACTTGTTAAAGCGTGGGGTGAAGCCAGGTCCGACGGCCGACGAGCGCAGTCGCACCTTTACACACGTGTGGGGCGAGGTGGAAGACGACCAGGGTCACAGGGCTGTATCGAGGTTACATGGTCCGGAAGCTGGGATAGTTTGGACTGCGCGGGCAGCTCTTGCGGCGGTAAGAAAAGTATTGGCCAACAATGCTCCTCCAGGATTTCAAACACCGGCTTTGGCATATGGCCCTGATTTCGTCCTGGAATGTGAGGGCGTCACCCGCGTTGATCTCGATTAGTAAAATATCAACTTCCCAATACCTCTGCCAATTCTGTGCCTGATCGGGAGGCAATGGTTCTGGCCTCATCAAAAATGTGGCCTTACAACGCGTGGACCCTCACTTTTTCAACAACCTGCGAGATTGTGCGACCTATATGATAGGTTCTTAAATTCTAGCTTTTATTTATCCCCTACCTATAATGAAATAACAATTATCAAGTAGAAAAGATCAAAACCAAGAAGCCTACTCAAATAAGCAGGCTTCCATTTTGGATACCGATAGAAACTGTATCTTAGATATTGTAGGATTAACTACTTTGTAAATTGGAATTTGGCTTGATGCTTCGTGCCATCAGATAATTCTAGAGTAAACGTTCTGCAAGTGCCTGCCCAACCTTTATCTGTTTTTGATGTCAAAATAAATTGGTTCGCTGTGGTGTCATTGGAAGTCGTAACATCTATCCATGCATTATTCTCATAATGAAGTCAGCGCGCAGGATTCAGGTCGCCGTATTGTTCGGGATCATAGGCAAGGCAGGCAGTTACCGGCGCCGTCTATGTTGCTGTAGTTTTAATATCATAAAACGTCGATTGATCGCCAAGAGTAAACCCACTTGGCGGCGTTGGACCATTATTGCTACTGGTTACTGTAGTTTCACCAGCATTAGTGACATTGGCAAACGTCAAGGTTGTTCCACTGCTCAGTGAGACACCTACGTTCTCCCCTGGAAAGGTGTTGAGGTACCATTCGGTAAACCAAAGATTTCCATCCGGTCCCGATATGATATAGAAAGGACTTGTATTGGGCGTGGGAATAGAGTATTCTGTGATAGATCCTCTTGGCGTGAGCCGCCCGATCTGGTTTACTGCAAACTCAGCCAACCAGAGGTTGCCATCAGGTCCGACGGTAATGCTATGGGGCCCACTGCCACTCGTTGGAATAGAAAATTCCGTAAAAGAACCATCAAGCGTCGTGCGCCCCATCTGGTTGGCACTCCTCTCCGAGAACCAAAAGTTGCCATCTGGTCCTATTACAATAGTTTCCACATATTGACCTGGGGTTGGAATAGGAAATTCGGTGAAAGAACCGTCAAGGGTCATGCGTCCAATTTTATTTGCTCCAAACTCTGTAAACCACAAAATCCCGTCCGGTCCCACAGTGATGCTAGTTGGATTACTATTTCCAGTCGAAATTGTGAACTCTCTTTAGAAAGAGTTGGGAGGCAATGTTGGCGATGGAAAAATAGGAGTATTTGTGTGAGAAGGGAATGGGGTAGTAAAGAAAGGTGTATTCGTTAGAGAGGCATTTGGTGTGTGGGTATCAGTCGGCGCGGTAAGAATTGGAACAAGCCTGGCCGAGAACGTGATCCCAGCGGGTTGAGTCGCATTGAATCCACGGATGGCTATTCCATATTGACGCGCAGATTGAAAATCCTGATTGGCGACATGAAATTCATAAATTGGATGACGTTATTTATTGCTGTAAAGCAAGTGTGGTGGCTTGTTCCACTGCCATTGTACAACCTTCTGCGGAGAGGCGTGTCAATTCAGTATCATCGGTCCAGGCGAAGAGACGTGCGGCGCGTTCAGGTTGGTTCTGATTCGCATTCAAGCTAGCTACTCCTTCCACCGTATTGATAATAGCAAGCATCGACCCTGCCTTTTGGGTAATTCGAATGTTATCATCAAAAAGCCTACGCGCTTGATGAATATCACCCTGCCGTAAAACAGCATGAGCCCTATGTACATGGCCCCAAAGGTTTTGATAATGCTCTCCGATTTTCTCGCTCAGCAATATTGCTTCTTCGAAATGTGCAATTGCTCTTCGGTAATTACCCTGCCAAAGGGAAAGATGTCCAAAAGCAACGAGAATCTCTGCTCCTCTTCCCTGCTCACCAAGTTGGCGGGAAATGGAGAGCGCTTCTTCCAACCAAGGACCGGGCGAAGAAAAATCCCGCCCCATCCAAATGGTTAATCGAGCTAACACTGTTAGGCTACTTGCAATGCCGGAGAGATTTCCTAACTCTCGATAGAGGCTGAGGCTTTCCGTGGATAAGTCTATTGTACTTTCCATATCTTTATTATTGATGGATAGCCAGTACAGCGTCTCCGCTTGACCCATTTTGTTTCCAAAAGCGCAGTAGATGGCGAGACCCTGCTCAAGGAGAGGAACACCCGCTGCGCTTTCTATCATCAAAGTGAATAAGCCCAGAACAGACAAGCTAAACGCCTCCATTTGCTTATCTGATAGAGTGCGAGCCATTTGCAAAGCTTTCCCGGCAATCTTTAGCGTCTCAGAAAAATTTCCTTGATAAAAATTACAATAGGAGTAAACGAGCAATGCCTGTACATGCAGTGAATCAACTGTATTGTGGCGATCCAAAAACTGAGCCAACGATTCACCTAGTTCACCAAGGCAACCACGCTGCCAAAACCGCCAGGGGATGGCGGCGATTCGCAAACCTGCTTCAATATTGGTTGTCAAAGCCCATTCCAAAGCCATGCGAAAATTATCGATTTCATCGTCTAAACGATTCAACCATCTCAATTGATGGGAGCGATACAGCTCAGGCTCGGCTTGTTCGGCCAGTTTGACAAAATAAGCCAGATGGCGCGTGCGGATATTTTCCTCCTCACCCGCTTCGACCAATTTTTCACGCGCGTATTGACGAATGGTCTCCAGTATATGGAAACGGGATTCGCCATGCTTTTCTTCCTTGGTAACCAGGGACTTGTGGATTAGTTGCTCGAACAGATCCAGAACATCTTTGCTTCCCAGTACGCTTGAAGTTGATTCATCGCCACAAACAGACTCTGCTGTCTCAAGCATCCACCCGCCTATGAAAACGGAAAATCTTCGGAACAATATCTGTTCTTCGGGATGAAGCAGGTTGTAACTCCAATCCACTGCCCCGCGTAAAGTCTGGTGACGTTCCAATACAGTACGACTCCCACCGGTTAATAGTTTGATTCGATCATCGAGCCGCCTGGCGATCTGTTCCACGCTCAGTACCTGGATCTTTGCCGCGGCGAGTTCAATCGCCAAAGGAATGCCATCGAGGCGATGACAGATCTGGGCCAGGGCAGGAGCGTTTTCATTTGTCACAGTAAACGATGGAACAGCAGATGTCGCGCGGTGAATGAACAATTTGATAGCTTCAAATTCACTCAAGGATTCCATGGATGGAAGATGGTCGATGTCAGGCAATCCCAAAGACGGGACACTATATGGTATTTCCCCCGCGATGCCCAACGCTTCGCGACTGCTAGCGAGGATGGGCACATCCTGTGAAACGTGCATGATTCGATCCGCTGTTTGGGCACAGGCATCTACGAGATGCTCGCAATTATCGAGAATGATGAGCATCTTCTTCTGGGGCAGGTAATCGCAAAGCATGTCAATGACGGGACGCTGTGGATCATCTCGAAGACCCAGGGCACTCGCCGTGGTGTGCGGTACAAGCAGGGGATCGAGAATGGGAGCGAACTCCACCAACCATACGCCATCGGGGAATTGATTAAACACATTACATCCAACTTGAATGGAGAGTCGCGTCTTACCTGTCCCGCCGGGACCGATGAGCGTGAGCATATGGTTATTCTGTAATAGACTTCCAACCTCTGCCAATTCTTTTTCACGCCCCACGAAACTTGTAAGTTGCACCGGGAGGTTGTTGGGGAACATGTTAATTGTGCGCAGCGATGGAAAATCCTTTTGCAAATTGGGCGCGACCATTTGAAACATACGCACAGCCTGGGGGCTATCTTTTAAATTATGCCTTCCCATGTCGAGCAACTCAACGCCATCAGGTAATTCTCCACGTAATAGATTCTCGGTTGCACCTGAAATAAGCACTTGTCCGCCATGCCCCGCGGACATGATGCGCTGGACAAGACTCAATGAGCGATAGCCATGATATTGACCGTTGTCCTGCAACTCTGCTTCGCCAGTGTGGATTCCCATCCGAACACAGACCGTAACATCTTCCCAGTCTTCGTTTTGTAAACTCTGCTGTGCTGTCAGCGCAGCTTCGAGCGCATCGCCTGCTTTATGGAAGGATGCGAAAAATGCGTCACCTATGATCTGAAAGACATAACCATTATTTGATTCAATAGC
>Ga0065705_10104328_pt1 | contig 20447 bp, 23 predicted proteins | sample SwibulcommuniRL2_FD_59092 | JGI IMG/M metagenome (GOLD analysis project Ga0065705, IMG submission 59092) | Bulk soil microbial communities from switchgrass field near Rose Lake, East Lansing, Michigan, USA - RL2 Bulk Soil v2 (version 2) | ecosystem: Environmental > Terrestrial > Soil >...
TAGAAACCCGCCCCCGCCTGTATACTCTGCGCGGCCTGGGCGTCGCCCGTCGGACCAATCCTGAACGTGGCGACGCTGGCTTCGACGAACTCCCATGTCCTATTGGCCGGATCGCGCGCCAGATAATAACCGTTGTTGTCATTGACGATGAACTTGCCCGTCGAGTTGTTCATGGCCTGACAGGTCAGGTTACGGCCCACGACCACGTCGGTGTCCGCGAAAATCGTCGGTGCGTGGACACCCGCGCCGAACGTGACTTTCTCCAGCAGCACCTCGGACCCAGGATAGCGCGTCACCGTGATCCACGGCCTGACCAGGACTCCGTTGTCGCTGATCGCCCGCCCGATCAGTTCATGGTTCACGATGGAAAAATCATAGGCCCGGCTGTCCACCGCGCCAGCCGTGTTGTTCAGGAAGAACCGGGGCGTGGCGTAACTGATATTCAAACCCCCGGATAACGTCCCACCCGTCAAAGGCAGATAGCTGCCGGTTATGGCCATGGCCTGTTTGACGAAAGCCGTGGTCGCGAGTTGTGTCGTGTCCGTATTAGCCGGTGCCGTGGGCGCGGCGGGGGTGCCCGTGAACGTGGGGCTGGCCACGAGCGCGCCGCCCACGTCGGTGACGTCCTGGGTCGTCAGCGTGACCGCGCCAGAGCGGCCATTGAAGGTGCTTACTCCGGTAGTGGACGCGACGACGGCCGACGTAACGAACTCCGTGGTGGCGAGTTGTGTCGTCTGCGTGCCGGGCGCCGCCGTGGGGCCCGCCGGAACTCCCGTGAACGTCGGATTGGCCAGCGGCGCGCCACCCACGTCGATGACGTCCTGAGTCGTCAGCGTGACCGCGCCCACGCGGGTGTTGAACGACACCACGCCCTTGGTGGAGACCGTGTTCACGGCGTCGGTGACGAACGCCGTGGTGGCGATGGATGTGTCGTTGTCTCCCGGCGCGGGCGTGGGAGCGGTTGGGTTGCCCGAGAACGTAGGCGAGGAGAGGAGGGCGCCGCCCACGGATGAGATATCAGCGGAGAGAAACGTGACCGCGCCAGAGCGGCCATTGAAGGTGCTTACCCCCGTGGTGGACGCGACGATGGCGGACGTGACGAACGCCGTGGTGGCGAGTTGCGTCGTCTGCGTGCCGGGTGCCGCCGTGGGCGCGGCGGGGGTACCCGTGAACGTGGGGCTGGCCACGGGCGCACCGCCCGCGTCGGTGACGTCCTTGGTGACCAGCGTGATCGCGCCCACGCGGGTATTGAACATCGTTACGCCAGCGTTGGCGGCTTTGCTGTCCACGTACCATTTGGCGACGGCTTCGAACTGACCCACTGGCGTGGCCTGGGACAGGGTGAGCAAGCTGCTGCCCATGTGCACCGGGCCGGTGAACGTGCCGCCCGAGATTGGCATGAACGATCCGCCGGGCGCCGCCCCGGCCACCACGCCATCCACGTAAGCCTTGGTCGCCGCCTCGGTCGGGTAAAGCGGGTCATGGAAGAGATAGAGTTCCCCCTCCATCATGCCGCCCAGGATGTTCAGATACCGGTCACCCGGCTGCTGCCCCGCGCCAGGAGGAAGTGGCGGCAACGGCATGGGTTGTTCCGGCGGCACGCCCGTGACCTGGACACCGACCTCGAACGTGATGCGGCGGTTCGTCGAACCGTCCAATATGAATTGCAGCGTATAGGCCACGCCGGACGTGCCGAACTCGACGAAGATGATCAGCTGCCTGTGCGTCGCGTCCAGCAACACCTCGCGCAGTATCAGCGGCGTGGGGTCGTACGGCGGCGGACTGTCGGGCGGCGGATAGGGGGCTTCCGACCAGCCCGACATGCCCTGGATGACCTCGGACGAAACGATCTGGGTAATGATCTCGTTCACGTCCAGCCACCACGCCATGTCCACGACGATGCGCGTGATGTCCGGCGGTTCTTTATATACCCGCGCTTGCAGTGTCATTGTTTTCTCCTGCCGTGCGCGAAATAAGGATACGTCCTGCGGGGCGATTGCTGATGAGAGTGTAACCGCTCGGCGATGTCTCGCGCGCGCCCCATGCCCTGGCGGTACCGCTGACCGTGATATTGCGCCAGTTGCGGCGCGGACCAGGGCTTGGCGGGCATGGCGTAGAGCCGCGCCAGGGTCCCGTCCAGCATGGTTTCGAACCAGGTGGTGAACAATTCCGGGATCGCGCCCAGCTTGACCACGTCGAACCGGAGAGGACGCAACGCCACCAGGGCCCAGCCCGAACGGCCCGCCAAGGGCGGCAGGAAATCCACCAGTTGCGCTGGCGGGTTGATCTCCCAATGGGTCAATCCGTGCGTGTACAAAACCCACACCACGCTCATGTCGGCGTTGAACGGATTGAAATCCACCGTGCTGACGCCCGGCCCCATCTCCCAATGAATTTTACTACGGAAGTAAGTGCTCCGAATGCAGAACTCCTGGACCGTGTTCCACAACTCCATCTCGATGACCGGAAGGGTGATCGCCGGAAGCATGGTCTGGATGTTGTCGTAGAGCCGCTCCACGTCGCCGCCGGTCGGCGCGGGCATGCCGAACACGCCCTCTATCGGGCTGAACCCGATGACGAATTGTCCAATGGCGGAACTGTAGGTGAGCGACCCCGACATAAGCGTGCCCCGTCAGGTTGCGGGAGTATACGGGAAAGGAGGCACCGGATCGGGCACGAACGGTATTTCGTTCGGACCCGGAGGCCCCCCGGCTATGTCCCACGCGAGCCCGCACACGGAGCAGGCCCCGCGCGGCAACGACTGCACGTACAGAACCGGTCGCGCCACGCCGTCACCGGAATTCACGGCCGAGGGGATCGGAGTCTGCACGGCCTGCCTCGTCACGGTGATACGGCAATCCTGCGCCGTGTTCGGGCAGGCGGGCGCGCGCAGCCACTCGGAAGATCCCGCCACCGCCGTCATCGGAGTCGGCCCCAGCAAGGGGACCGCGTCGGGATCGTTTACTACCGGATTAAAATGGAACTCCGGGATGGGCATATCCGTCATGACTGCGTTTCTTTCATCTGTCGCAGCGTGGACATGCCGTTGCCCTGGCCGGTCTGCGCGTTCACCGCGTCCTGTAACTGACGATGAATGTCGATGATGGCCGGGTTGATCTCGCGCCAGGGCTGCTGGCCCAGCACTTCCAGGACCTGGTTCCAGCGCGAGATGGGCATCGTCACCATGGCCATCAGGGTCGTGATGTCTTGTTGCGGCTGTGTTCCACTCATGATTTTACTCCCGTAATTACATTGACGACGAGCCGTTATCCAACTGATTGATAGCGGCCTCGGCGGCGGTCCAGAACGTGGTCCAATGACCGGCCAGGGTGTTCATCGCGAACTCGTAGTCGGTACCGTTTTTGCCCGGCGTGACGCCGTCGGGAACGATGCCGAAATTGTTCTGCACGAACATGTTACCCGGCGTCGTCATGTTACCCGCCTCGTACTGGGTGCCGGGAGTACCGACGTAACCAGCCGAAGCCGTGGCCAGGGCATCCTGCAGCCGCGCCATGGTGGTGTTCAGGCCGAGCAGCCTGCCCACGGTCTGGTTGGTCATGCTCCCGAAAGTCGTATTGGTCGGAATGATAAGAGCGGCCATCAGTGTATCCTCTGTTCAAGTGTTTCGAGACGCGCCGTCAGTTGTCGCACGGAACCGATCAGGGCCGCGATGAGCGCCTGATCGTTGAGTTGCCAGTAGCCCTCGCCTCGTGGGCCATTCAACCCGGGATACGCGCCGATGGAGAACGCCTCGCCCACTTCCTGGGCGATCAGCCCGACGGGGATGACGGCGTTCTCGTCCACCTGTCGCGTCCCGTCGGACGCGTCCCTGGGCTCCGGCTTCACGCGCAGGCGATACTGTTTCAGCGGTATCGCGTTGATCGCCGCCAGACAGTCGAACGTCGAGGGGGCGATATCCTGTTTAAGCCGCCGGTCGCTCCAGGACCCCACCGCGTAGTCGGTCAGGTAGTTGCCATCGACCCAGCCGCGCACGGTGACGGCGCCGTCATGGTAAAACGAGAAGCAGTTCACCCCGCCCAGGTTCTTATAATATATGCCCCCCGTCGCGACGGACGCCGTTCCGGGTATGGACAATTGTCCGCCGGGGGTCAGCGTCAGGATGCCGACGGTGTTGTCGATGATCATCCAAACGCCGTCGGATGACTGACGGCCCATCCAGTAGTTGGGGTTGTTGGCGACATACACGCGACCGCTGATGGTCATGATATCGGCGCAGGTGAAGTAGCCGTTCACGGTAAGCGCGCCCGTGCAGGTATCCCCCGCTTTGTAAAGATAGCGCCCGTCAGCGGCGGGAGCGGTATAATAATTACCCTGGACCCAGGCCCGCGAGGCTATTGTTCCTTGGAACGAACTATCAATGAAGTAGTTCAGAGCCCCGTTCACTCCGTCCCAGCCAAAGCCGATGACGTTGGCGGACAGGCTACGGTAGATGATGCCGCTGGTAACGCTCGCGACACCACTCATGTAGACGGTCGGCGCGACCAGGGCCAGTTGAGTCATCCCCGCGTCGACCGCGAACTCCACGGTCGACGCGGTGGCGTTGCCGATATAGCCGTGTCGCGTACCGTCGGGCGTGTGAAACCCGAGGTGGCCGCTGTTGGTGGCGCTACCCAGGTCCAGCCTGGAATAACCCACGCCCGTCCCGACCTGGAGCGCGCCGGTCATGGTGTCGCCGGTCTTCTTGACGTAATCGCCACCGGTTATCGCGACGAACTTCGCGTCCACGTATTGCTTTGTCGTCGCTTCCATGGCGGCTGACGGATCGCGGCCCAGCACGGCGGTCTTGCCACCACCGAAGTTCAGACCGTTGTCGTTCATGCTGGCGACGAGGGTGCCATTTGGATAGAAGTTCGTTCCGCCGCCGCTGACGACGTTGAGCGTGCCCCCCGTGATACTGAACCCGTAGGAACCGCCATACATGTCGATGCCCTGCGACAGATCGGTCGCGGACGACTGCACGTGGTTGTTCATGTAGATACCGTTGAACGTCGCTCTACCGCCATGCGTGGACGTGCCGAGGATCGTCGCGTTGCCGCCGCCATCAACCCCAAAGATTTGGGTATTGTTATCGACGAACCGCCAGACGCCGGTCGTGCCGTTGCGTTCGAAATAATAAGCCGGGTTGTGGGCGATGATTAACTGGCTGTCAGTGGACAATGACTGACCGCGCACCCGACCGGTAGACGTGACAGGCGTGTCGAACGTCGTCTGACCCAACTGGAAACGCACAGCGCGGGCCTGTCCGCTATCGAGGTTCGCATCGTTTCCGGTGTTGGTCAGCCAGATGTCAACGTGTTCGTATCCCCACGCGTTGGACGCGAACCCGGATCGGATCGAGGCCACGTAGCGCGGACCACCGTCGCCCACCGCCGCCGCGAAAGTTCCGTTGAACCGTATGATGCTCTTGACCAGATCGCCGCCACCAAGGGGACTAAGCCAAAGCTGCGCGCTCGTATCGGTTGGGTTATAGTTGATCTTTACTGGGGTGCTGAACGAAGCCAGTGCCGCCGCCAGCCTTAGACGCTCGACCGGTGGCGTCGTGCTGTCGGTGAGCGCTGGCATCCCGTTGAACAGCAGCACGCCACCGGAGTTGGTGATGGCGATGCCGTTGGTGTTTGAACTGTCAAAGATGCCGATGGAGTTGTTCTGGGGGCCAGTAACGACCAACTGCGCGCCATAGTTATGCGCCCCCCACGGATTGGTGTAGGCGTTGATCGTGAGCCGCCCGGTCATCGTGTCGCCGCCGACGTTTACCCACCGCGTGTCGCCCACCGTCGCCGTGACGAAGTTGCTGTTGACCCAGCGCGTATTCGCCACCGCGTCGTCGTTGCTGTCCGACGCCGCTGTCGGCGTCGTCACGTTCAGCGCGTAAACGCCGCCGCCATCGGTCCAGACCGCCTGATTACCATGCGCCTGGATGGTGATCGTGCCACCGCTCGCCCCCGCGAGGGTTATCGGCTGGTTGGTGATGTTCATCGCCGCCCATATCTTCGTGGGGACCGTGGCGACGGGCATGGTCAGGGTCACCGGACCAGTCGGTGAGCCATACATATACAACCCATGAGCGGTTATTTCGCCGACGCCCACCGCGCGGCTGGTGTTGGCGTCCAAAAGAGCGGTCTGAAACTGGGTCGGATGGACGTGGTCGCCCTGGGCGTAATACCAAACGTTACTACCCGCGCTGCCCGCGCCGTCCATCGGCGGCGGGCTGGGGTAGACGACGGGGAGCGCGCTCGCCAGGGCCAGGGCGCCCTGGTCGCTACCATCCACGAACGCGTGGATCGTGTTACTGGCCCAGGAGAACCCTATCTTGCTTCCCCCGCCCGCCACGCCATAACCGATACCAACCCCGGCGATCCCCACGTCCCCCCAGGGAGCCACATACAGGACCTGTTTCCAGGTCCCGGCCCCGGTCATTTGCAGCCACTGGAACCCACCATACCCGGAGTATCCGTTGATGAACGCGACCTCGCCCTGGCCCTGGTTCACGTTCCACGCGAGGTATCCGCCGCTGATCTGCGGCGGCACGGCGCTCAGGTTGTCATGGAAAGAGAAACGATTAACGGCGGTGGCCCCGTTGACGTTCAGTCGCGCGAAGAGGCTGACATCGTTACGAAAGTTGATGCCGTTCACGGCGTATGTCTCGACGGTGTGCGCCGCGCCGTCGATACGAATACCCAACGTGGAGTTGCTCCACGGCGCGAGGGTCAGAGCACCCGAGTCCGGCACTCCCTGGTAAGCCAGAAAATGCACGTCGCCCGTCTGAAGAAGACTGTTGTAGGCGCCCTGACCCTGGTTGGGGATGATCGCGAGCGACGTTGGCCCGGCGTTGACCCATATCATGGGCGTGAAGTAGGTCGTTCCGGTGACAGAACCGCCCGCCAACGGCAAATATGGCCCGCCCAGAGGCGCGCGGTTGTCCACATACTGCTTGGTGGCGGCTTCCATCGGCGCCCCGGGGTCCCGGCCAAGCGTGACGGACTGACTGTTCATGACCACGACCGGCGCGGTCAGCCCGATCTGCGAGCCACCCAACCAAAGCGGCTGGTAGCTTGTTACTCCGGTGTTATCGACCCCCTCGATCATGAAATAGTCAGGGCCGGAGTTCATCCGAACGCCTTTGGTGGAGCCCCGGAGCATCAACTGAGACACGCCGTCCGGCATCGAGATATTCAGCTGGCCGGTCATGTTGTCGCCAGTCACGTTGACCCAGCGCGTGTCACCTCCGCTGATGCTGATCGTGTTGTTATCGACGTATTGCTTCGTGGCGACCTCAAGCGCCACCTGAGGATCACGCGCCACCTGCATCGTTTCGCCCAGAGAAACGTGCCACGTATCCCGCGCGACCGTCAGCGCCGTTCCGCGAAACGAACCGTCATTATTGTAGCTGTAGAGCGCGAGGCCGACGCCCCCCGCGTCCGTTCCGGCACCCGCCACCGGCCAGCCGTCCATGCCGAACAGCCAACGGTTCGTGCTGTTGGACAGGAAGCTTATCGCGCCACCTGCACCGGACAGGCCGTTTATGGTCAGATAGATGATGCTGCCGCCCGTTCCGACCGTGAGACCCTGGTTGACACCCAGCGAGCCAGTAATCGTGTCGCCAGTGATGTTCACCCAGCGAGCATCGCCCTGTGTGTTGGTTGAGTAGTTGTTATCGAGGTATTGCTTGTTGACCGCGTGCATCGGCTGCGATGGATCGCGCGCCAGGATGATATCCTTGCCGGTGCCCATGCTCAGTCCAGGCGGGCCAATCGATGCCGCGATGGCGGTCCCAACCACGAACGCATGGTATGAATGCGTCGCCTCGGTCACGACGTAACTCAACAGCGCGTTGACGCCGTCGAACCACACGTTGAAGCCGAACGTGTTGTTCGCGCCCCCGTCATAGAGCGTCAGATGCCGCGTGGTGCTCAACGCCGATGGCGCGAGCGAGGCTCCAAGACCGAGACCTCCGGTCATGACATCGCCGGTCACGTTGACCCAGCGTGCGTCGCCCTGCGCGTTGGTCGAGTAGTTGTTCGTCAGGTATTGTAACGGAACAGCCTGCAATCCGGTGGTCGGATCGCCCATCAGATACAAGGGCGTGTAAGTTTCGATGTTGCCCGTGCCGCGCCGGATCACGAACGGCGTCGGAGAAAGCCAGTTACCGTTATCGTCGAAACGGTTCATGATGTAATCGGTGCCGACGTTGCCGCCGGGCTCCCCACCGCCCGTGCCGAACTCAATCGCCCAGCGCGGCAGGCCGTATCGCTGGCTCTCGAAATAACCAGCGGCACTCGTCGCGGTGGTGGTATTCCACTTGACCGCTGGCCAATCACCACCTGTTCCTATGACCCTGATCGTCGCGTCGGTCGCGCTTGAAATGTAGAGGGCACCGGTCATCGTATCACCGGTTTTCTTTACCCACCGCGTGTCGCCTTGCGTGTTACTACTGTAATTATTTTGCAGGTATCGGAGCGGAACGGCATGGGCCCCGTTGGTCGGATCGCGGTCGAGCCAGAGGTCAACCCCCGTGCCCATCACCGCGCCGGTTCCATTGAACGACATGGTCTTCATGCCGCCAGAGACGAGGTTCAACCATCCCGACGTGATGCTGAAACCACCCCATCCGTCAAAGAGAGAGAGGTGCCTCGTCAAATCGGTCGGGTTGTTTATTCCGGTATCGCCGTCAACCGTGCGCGACCCGAAGCTCAAGCCTCCCGTCATCTGGTCGCCAGCGGTGGCCACGCTGCGCTGCCACACGCCTGTTTGCAGCCGCCCGAACGTTCCGGCTCCGACTGGTTCGGCTATGAAACCATCAGTGCCGTCCTCGCCCGGCACGCCTTGTGGACCCTGTATGCCCTGCGGCCCCTGCGCGCCGGTCGCGCCGACAGGACCCTGCGCCCCCGTGGCCCCGGTTGGCCCCACGGGCCCCGGCACCGTGCTATCGGCACCCGTGGCGCCCGTCGCGCCTATCGGCCCCTGGACGCCCTGTGGACCCTGCGCGCCGGTCGCGCCGTCCACACCCGCCGGTCCGGTGGCACCCGTGGAACCCGTCGCGCCCACGGGTCCCTGAGTGCCCGTGTCGCCTTTGACGCCCTGCGGTCCGGTCGGGCCTGGGATACCTTGTTCACCCTGCGGCCCTTGTATGGGCCCGGCGTTTATCCAGACACCCGTCTCGGTGTCCCAGATCCACATATCGCCGGTATCCTGGACGATATACGCGTCGCCGTCCGAATTGCCCGTGGGCGGAAGCGAGCCGACATCGGGCACCTGGCCCTTGACGTTGATGCCCGTACCGGCGGCGCCGGTCTCGCCCTGAATACCTTGTGGTCCCTGCGGCCCAACGGGACCCTCCGCGCCGGGCGTGCCTGGCACGCCCTGAGGCCCGGTCGCGCCGTCCACACCAGCCGTGCCGGGAACGCCCTGGATACCCTGGGGGCCGGTGGCGCCCGTGTTGCCCGTGTCGCCCTTGGCGCCCGCCGGACCGGCCGGACCTTGAACACCCTGCGAACCCGTGGCGCCATCCGCGCCATCGTCACCCGGAACACCTTGCGGCCCTTGCGGCCCGGCGGGGCCGGGAACTGTACTGGCGGGCCCCTGAGGCCCCGTCGGACCGGTAGGACCCACCGGCCCCTGAGGCCCCGTACCGCCCGACGGTCCCATGTCGCCCGTGCTGACGTCGATCTGGACCGGTTCGGGAGTGAAAATGTCGATATCCACCGACCAGACCGGCGGCGTCATGACAACGTCCACCAGGATCGGATCGGCGTCATCGGTCTGGATATCCACCGACATATTCACAATCGGATAGACGTCCACCTGGGTGGGCGTCGGCTCCGTGGATACGTCGATGGACACGATGTCGTTCACGTTAATACCGTAGTGACGTCGGAGGTCGTGTTCACCTGTCCGGCGAGCACCGTGGCGACGTCGCCCCAGGCGTACGTCACCTGCAAATCCCACACCGACGAACTGGGCAGTTTCGCCGAGTCGTGCGCCGCCAGCACCATCACCACGGTGTTGGGCACGTTGATCGTGCAGGCCATGCCCGCGATGAACGATCCACCACCCCTGTCACGTATTTGCGCCACCACTTTCGCGCCGTTCAGGTCGGCGGGCACGGTACGCTCCGTGTCCAGCCACAGCTTGAACCGCCAGCGATACGTGTCGCCGCGATAGATCAGCAGGGGCATCTTCCCCGGTGTCATTTCCCCGCCTTCAGCGCGGCGACTTCCGCCGCCAGTTCCTTCATCCCGTTCACCAGGGCGACGATGATCGGCGTCATCGTGATGCCCAATATCGGATCGTCGGTGTCCAGTTTGTCGAAAGGACGCACCGCCAGCGGAATGACCTCGCGCAGGGCCTGCGCGGCGAAACCGATCTCGCGCGACCCGTCATGGTCGATACGGGTGAATTCGATGGGTTCCAGTTTCAGTATGTCCGCCAGACCGCAGGACGCCGGAACCATGTCGGTTTTAAGCCGTGTGTCGGAACCGACGAAGTAATCGACGATCCCGCCAAACCCGCCAATCAAATTGATGCAGTTCTTATCCGACGTGCGCATCTGGAAAAACGTGGTGAACGGCGCGGGCAACGGACCGATCCACGTCATGTCCCCGGTGGTGGTCGACCAGTGCCAGGCCCAGCTCGGGTCCATCTGCAGAACACGCCCGCTCACGTTCGCCGCCAGCGCCATGCTGCCGCCAGCGGCGGTCACCGCCTCGCCAGCGATCACGTTGTGGGAGGTGGCCAGCTGCCCGCAATTGATCCCAGCCGTGACGTTGAGGACACCGCCTCCGGTCAGGGACATGGTGGGAACGCCGCCATTGACCCATGTCCGTTCCCCGCTCGAAATCGCCCATTTGTTGGACCAGCCCGGCGTGAACTCCTGAACGAAACTCACGCCGTCGTTGTAAAATACCCACCCATTCAGGCCCAACGCCTTGCCGAAAACGCCGTTGGCGGAAACGAGTTGACCGTTGGCGAATATGTTACCGGCGCTGGAGACGGTGCCCGCGTACAACGTGCCCGTGACGCTAAGATTGCCGCCGCCGTCCAAAGTCATCAGGTCGACATTGTTGCCGATCCAGTGCCGCTGGCCGCCCGCGCTCGCCCACACGTCGGCCCAACCCGCGCGATAAGTCTGGAAATGGTCGCCATTGGCCGCGACCGTCATATACCACTCGTACTCATTAAATTTGTTGATGAGCAGAAAATTCTCGGCGTACAGATTCTTCGCGGTCAGCGACCCGTCGATGCCCATGTCGCCGCTGATATTTCCGCCGGTCCCGCTCATCTTGGTGTCGGCGTAAGCTTTGTTGACGGCCTGGGACGGCGTGGTGGGATTGTCCACCAGATGCAACGGTCCGGTCATGAAACCGCCGGACAGGGACAGGAACGGCGCGCCCGTGAACAGCACGTTGCTCATGTCCACCTTGCGGCCCCACCACGAATTCCACTCGTTCGCCGAGGGTACGTACCCCGCCGTCCAGTTCGGTGTTTCCCCCGTGCTGCCGCTCATGGTCTGTCCCTAGCTCTGGATGGAGAGAAGTTGGCTGACCGCCTTGTTCATCATGCTGACGGCGCGCGAATCCTCACTGAACGTATCCTCGCGCAGTTCCGCCCGCCCAACGAGATAATACACGAACGCGGAATAACAGCTGGTATCCAACGGAAACGAAGTGCTCATGTCGGTGGCGGCGGTATAGAACGCCAACGGTTTGCGCAGCCCCAGGGGCAGGAACAAATCAGGACGCTTGGTGCGCACCTCGGCCAACATGGAGTTGATCGCCTCGAACATCTCGTCGTCGGTGTATCTCAGCGCGCCGCCGGACGTGCCGATCTTGTCCTGCAACATCGTGCGGGCCTCACCGATGAGCGTGCCGAACGTCCGAGCCATGGATCAGCGTTTCCTCTTGATGGGCATGGTTTTCTTCACCTTGCCGCCGCGCGCCAGACTAATTTTGTAAGGGTCTGGTATATGGTCGATCTCGCCTCTGTCTCTTAGGAACGGCCTCGGCACGTTCACCCCTCTGTTCATGTCACGGTCCACGGTCTCGTCAGCTTGTGGGATACGCTCCAACAGAGTTTTCTTCGCCGGGGGCTCGTGCTGGACCCAGAATTTCTGCCCTTGCCGGTACGCGTCCGCCTTCTGATCCACGTCGGTGCCCAACTGGCGGCGCGACGACAGTGTCTGGCCGTAGGCTCGCAACGCCTTGTCGCGAGCCGCCTCGGTCTGGCCAACCCGGCCACCCTCGGCGAAACCCTTGCGTTTGCGAACCGGCTTTTTCACCGGCCCTTCCTCTTGGCTTTGAGAACCTTCTTGACGGGAACAACCTTTTTCACCTTGCCACCCTTGGCCATCTCCTTGCCGTCGACGAGATCGCTCATCGACCATGAGTATCCGTCTCTGTTGTCCAGGTCTCGGAGAGGTTTGCCGGTGTACTGAGCGGTATCGCGCGTCAAAGCGGATGGATCTCTCACCATCTTGTCGTCACCACTAAGCCGCATCCTCGGAGGAGGCGGACCTCGTGAACTGATTATACCTCTCGGTGCCATCAACGCCCCCTCTTCTGAGGTAGCTTGCCCTTGTTGATCTGGTTCAGCGCCGCCGTGCCGAGCTTCTTCACCGCCGATTTACGCACCACGTACTCGCCCTTTTGCGCGGGTATCAGCCCGTCGTCCTTGCCGATGGGTTTGCCCGCCACGCGTTTGATCTTGCCGCCGCGCGCGTTGCCGCCCGCCAGATCGCCCGGCACGCCGGGCAGACCGCCCGGCACCCCACGCACGTAATCGTTGCTGGCCGAGGGCAATTTCGGACTGGACGTGTTCTGCGCTTTGTCGCCCGGCTTATCTTCCGGCTTTTTCTCCGGTTTGCTCGCGTCTTTGTAAGCCGTGGCGAGGTCCATGCCGGTTTTGAAACCACCGGAGATGCTACGCCCCAGGCTGTCCGTGCTCAGCACCTGCCCGCCGTAATCATACCCGCGCACGCGCTTGAGGATCGGTTTCCTGGGCATCAGCGTTTCTTCTGAAACGGAAACGGTTTCTTGACTTTACCCCCCTTCTTAAACCCCATGGGCGGCACGGGACCGCCTGGGTTGGTCGAGGCGCTGGGCGCGCCGGGACCGCCCGAGGCCAGGGTGGGAGGCCCAGCGGCGGCGGCTGGTGGCGGCGCCGGGGTCACGTTGGTGGGGAGCTTGGCGGCTTTCTTGCTACCCAGCCCGAGCGAGGGCGGCACGGACTTGCCCTTGGCTTTACCGATGGATGGAGGTCTCATTTGCGTTTCCCAAACATCTGACGTTGACCCGCTTTGTCCTGGGCTTTGTCCTTGGGCGTGCGCTCGTACGCCTTCATGGAGACGCCCATCTTTTTCGCGCCCGCCTTGTCCTGCGCGATATCCTTCCTGGTGCCTTCGAAAACCTTCTTCACGGCGCCGCCCTTGGCGAAACCATGATACCGGGCGGCATCGTCGGGGTGCGAAAACCGCTTTTGCTTGTAAGGATCTTCGCCCGTCATTTCCGACAGTTCGTTTTCAGCCCGACTTTGTACGGCGGACAAAGACTCCATCTTCCTCAAATGCCGCTCTTTATCAGGGTCGGTCGATGTCTTATTGAAGCGCTCGTCCGGGGTCCCCCCAACACGCATCCGAGCCTCGAACGTGTCTCCTCGGTCCAGAAAATCGTTCGACATTCGGTCCGATTCGACGTTCGATATAGTCTTCCCACCCGGATCGACCGGCCCGCCGCTGGCATAACCCTTGGGTTTGACCTTCGGTCTGGCCCTGGGGACGTGGGACCCCCATTGTTGTGTCGCCATCATGACCTCCGTGCCGCTGGCCGAAGCCAGCGGTTACTACGGGAGTGAACTAACCCCGAACGGCGTAGAGTTCGGTGATGGCGATACCGTCCAGGACCTTGGACGAGTACACCTGCAGACCCCGCAAGAGCGTGCTGAACGACCGCTCGGAGCGCATCTGCTCCAGCTTGGTGATCTGGCTCGCGAAGGTGAGCCCGTGCGGGTGACCGGCGAAGATGCGGAACGCGGTGGCCGCGCCCTCGGCGGCGGTCGGCAGCAGGTTGGAAGAATACAACGTGAACCGGTCGATCATGCCCAGGCGACCGTTCCTGGTCATGGACACCCCATCGCCCGAGATCGACGCGTTGCGCAGGTCCGACTTCTTGATCAGCGCCGCGATCCAGGGCGGGATGACCAGCCAACGTCCCGTTTCCGGGATGTTCTGCTCGTCCAGCACGGTGCCCAGGTCGACGATGCTGTCGATGATGTTCAGCGGCGTGACCGCGATGGGCGCGCCCGTCGTGCCCAGGTTGATGTTCAGCGAGATGCGTCCCGCCGTGGCGCCCTTGTTCGCCGCGACGATACCGGCGTCGATGGTGGTGAGCACGTCGGTGTCGATGACGATCTTCATCTGTTCGGCGGCGTCGTCCGACCACAGGGAGAGCAGGTTGATGTCGGACTGCACCTCCATGATGTCGTCCAGGGCTTCGTTGAAGTACTTCGCCTTGTCGATGGTGAAGTCCACGATGTTGGACGACGGACGATCAATGAGCAGGTCCTGGTTGACCTGATAGTCCCTGATCGTGATGGTCGGTTTGGTGCGGATGTGAACCACGTCGCCCTGGTTCTTGATCTCGCCCTCGTAGTCCGTGTTGGCGATGGCGCTCAGCACGGTGGCCGAGTAGAACTTCTCGATCAGTTTACCCGACCAGATCTCCGGAATGAACGTGCCGTGGTACGCGGGGGTCTGATTTGATCCGGCCCATGGGGTGGCCGCGATTGTGATGGCCATGGGAGGCCGCTCCTTTCATGATTTGTCATGACTGACGGAAGCGCCCTTCGAGCGGAGCCAGGATGATATCGCGCTCCAGACGTTCAGCTTCCGCTTCACGTCCGGCCCAATACCCACGCTGCTTTTGTCGATAGAACGCGTTGACGTCCGCCGTCGTCCAAATGCGTGCCTCGGGAGCGCCGGGCGCCGGGGATGAGACACTGCGGCCTCGTCCAGGCACCGCCAGATCGGCGAGGGGTAGCCGTTCCGCCGAATCGGTCTGGAACGTCTGTGTCCCTGGCTGCTGGCCAACCACGGTCTGCTCGTTCTTGTACGCACGGAAGAACGCGATGGTCCGCGCGGCATCGCCCGAATTGTAAGCGTTGTCAATAAGAGTTTTACGCGTTTGGCCGCTGAACATGTCCGGCTGGTTCAGCCACGCGATGAAATTCGGGTCCACGTTGATCTGTTCCCAGTCCGGCACGGCCTGGGTCAGGGCGCCGTCCACGCCGCGCTGGGTCGTATATGTCGCCAGTTGCTGATTACCCGACTCGACCGCCAACAGGCGTCGTTCGTAGTCCTGTAAAATGGGTGCGTAACGCGCGTCGGCCCATCGCTGCGACGCCTCGATCAGGTCCTGGCCATAGGCTTCGACGTCTTCCGGGGGCACCTCCCGCGTGGGCGGCGGCATGGGACGTACACGGGGCACGTTCTCGAACGTCTCCTCCGCGCGCCGGGGCTGGTTCATTTGCGCCACCATGTTCCTCAGGGAGTTCAACTCCCCGCGTAGCTCGGGGACCTCGGTGTTATATTTGCCCTGCAGCGTGTTGTACCGTTGCTCCCAGTCGTTGACGGGTTGTTGCGGAGTCGGTTGCTGGGGCCGGTCACCCAGGTCCAGCTGTTGCTGGACCGGTTCCTGGTCGCCTTCGCCGTTCGCCACGGGCGTGTCACCCTCGGGCGCGTCGGGAACATTGGCCACGCCCGCCTCGCGCGCCAGTTCATCGGCGCGCGCCGACGCGCGGCGAACGGCTTCGGGCAGGTATGGTTGATGCGTGTCAGACATTGGTGGCTACCTTCTTGCCTGGAGCCGGAAGTTTGGCCTGGCTCATGTGCACGTCGGCGTAAGCGGCGTGCATGGCCTGCCAGACGTGATACATGCCCCTGGCGTACGCTGATTTGTCCACGCGCGTGGTCACGTCGGAATCCATCGCGGAGATGTACATATTCTGCGAGAACACGCCCAACGCGGCGATCAGGGTCTCGAAATGATTATTCCCACGCAGTTCCTTGATCGCCGCTATCGCGTCGTTGCCCAGATTCACGCTCACGTTTCACTCCATTTCCTCAATGCGTCCGCGATCAGGTCACGCTCTTCCACGGTGAGCCAGTGCCATGGTGTCACGATGCGGTCGATACCCTGCTCCCACACGCGCGCGTAAAGCAGGTCCTTGATCAGCTTGTCCCGCAGCGCGTCTTTAGAACTCATTTTTCATACTGTAATCGCCGCTCGGACCAGCCACGCCCTTCTTGCCCGGCCCAAGCCCGCCACGCGCGCGCCTGATCCCGCCGCCACCGCCACGGATCTGCGACAGCGGGTTGCCGGGGCCACGCTTGCCGTAATGGCCCATCGCGCGGTGCAACGGGTCACCCGGCGTCATGGTGTTCTTCAGCCCCGTGTGCGGCGTGCTCAGCTGCTGGTGTTTGGCGTTTTTACCGCCACCGACATACGTGGTTTCGGCGCCGCCGCCTCCACCGCCACCCATGCCGAACAACATGCCGCCCACGCCAGAGCCAAATGACGGGAGTGCCATATCAACCCTCCTCTTTGAATAACTTCGCGCGCACGGCGGCGTCCTTGGATTCCAGCAGCTTGCGTAGCGCCACGGTGCGCTCCGGGTTGCGCGGCAGGTCCCTGACCATCTCGTCGGCCAACGCGGAAAACCGCTGACTGATCGCCGCGAGATGCGACGGCAGATGCGCGTAGGTGAAAAACTGCAGAATCCGCTCCGTGACCTCGGGCATGTCAGGTCCCGCAGATGCCGTAGGTGCTGGCTGGCTTCTTCTCCGGGTTCCAGTCCGTGCGGCGGATCGACTTACCCTTGGGGTAGTGGCGTGACGATCCGGTGGGGCCCGAGTTCTCGCCACCCGACCCGCCGCCGGATGCTTTCATGCTGGTACCGGAGCCCGACGACTCCGTCTTATCGCCTGAATTAACCATGTGGTGCTCCTGATCCTTGTGAGAACGCGTTGAACGACGGTGGCCGGGCGGGTCCCGGCTGGCGTGACTGGCCTCCCTGGGCCTGGCTCCCGGTTGACGGTCTCGCTGGCCCTTGCGGCCCAGGTGGGCCTTGTGGCGCCTTCTCCTCGCCGGGTTTTTGAGCTTGTTCCTGCCCCGGCGGACCCGGTGCCGGGGCGCCGACGGACTGGGCATGCGCCTGAACGGCCATTCCCGCCGCCTGGAGGCGCTTCTGGGCGTCCATCTGGGCTTGCAGGGTCTGGTCGTCGGGTACGATGTCGTCGGGCAGCCCCATGCCCTCGGAGATGGCGCGCAGCAGGCGCGCCCTGCCGATCTCGCCGATGATGGGACCGTCGATGGGGTTGGCGGTGATCTGCAGGAACTGTAGCTGACGCTGGCGCTCGGTTTCTTTTTGAGCGGAAACCTTACTCCCCAGGACCTGGACCTGCTCCTGACCCGTCAACAGGTCCGAGGTGTCGGTCAGCATGATCATCTCATGCAGCGCCTCGATCAGCGGCTCCAGGACGTTGGTGTCCACGTTCGCCGCGACGGTCTGCAACACCTTCGCCGCGTTGTTCATGAGCATGGACAGGCCCGAGGCTGTTCGTCCCGCGCCGCCCGACAGGCTTTCGCCCGTCAGATACCTGGGAATGGCCGATTGTTCGTCGGCCATCACGTTCATCGCGTTGATGACACCCAGTAACTCCTGGGTGTTCGACGTGGGTTGGAAGAACGTGACGGGTTCACGTTGATTACCCAGCGGATCGCCCTGCACGTGCCATCGTTTCCAGGGATACAACTCGTCGCCGTTCTCGGTGGGCGAGACCATCTCGTCGTTGACGATGACCTGGGGTCCCGAACTTATCGAGAGGTTGTTCACCAGCGCCCGGTAAGCCGCGTTGGCGACCTCCTGGATATCCTCCAGGATATCCGGCAGGGCGTGCCCGGCGATGGTGCCGGGGACTTTCTCGAAACTGGTGAGATAAAACGGATGGCGTTGTCTTGGAGACGGGTTGATCTGCGTCTTGATGGTCCACCGGCCCACCACCCAACTCTGGATCATGTATTCACGGTCCGAATCGGGGATGAGTTTGGGACTCACGCCCTCGTCGAGCAGGGTCTGACCCTGCACGTTGCCGTGGAACTCGATGCCCTCGATGTACTGGGACCGGTTCAAACTTGGGTCCTCACGACCTTCGTTGATGGCCTGCTCCGGGTCCGGCGCGTCCAACCACTCGCGTAACCCATGGGCGTAATCGGTCAGCGCGTTGCGCACCGCCGTCTCGTCATAGCCCGGCACGCCCAGCACATCGTTCAGATCGGCGCGCGTGTATCTCACACGCTGGATGATGGCCGCGTCGGACAGCGCCGAGGCGCCGGGGGACCAGTAAATATCGAACGGATTGACCCGTTCCCAGAACATCACCGGCTTGTTCTGCAGGCTGGGCCGTCTGTCCAGCCAGGTCAGCCGGGGCACCATGCGCACCACGGGACCTTTCATCACCGCGTAGGGGAACAAAGGCAGATCTTGCAGGAATTCCCCCATGGCCTCGTAAAAACCGCCCGCCTGGAGGATATCGTCCATCTTGTCGGTCGCCGCCTGGGCCTGGGTCATGGCGTTGCGGCGCGATGCCTGTTGCGCGGCGTGCAACAGGTTCACGTAGCGCATGTGAACCTGGTTCTCCTCGACCGGCTGGCCCGACATCTGGAGCGTCTGGACCTCGGTGGATATCAACTGGAGTATGCTGGTGCGTATCTCAGGCGGGATCGGCGGGTCGGCGATGGCCCTGAGTTGCCAGGGGCGCTCGGTGCCCAGGTAGACGTCCCTGAGCAAGGCGGTGGCGCCGCGACATTTATTCGCTACCTGCCTGGAATAGACCTCCGAGCCACCAAAAGCCTGGATCTGGGACAGTTTCTCGGCGTCGTACTTGCCCTCGAACATGCGTTGGGCGCGCAGGAGCCGCTGATTGAGCGGATTATTACCCTGATTGCGATGGTTTCTGAATATGAACCATTGCTGGCGTATCCAGGACCCCAGATCGGGCGTCTCCAGGCGTTTGGAGCCGCTTATTCTTCGAGTATTCGCCTCCTGGTCGCGCCGGTCCAGTTGCGAGGGGGAGATGACACGCAGAAAGCCGCCGTTGTCGCCCGCCGAGCGCGCCTGGGCGGGGTAAGACGACGACGACAAACCTGCTTGGGCCAATGGCAACGGATTTGCCCCCTCTATGAACTACCATTAGCGTATAAATCGCTTATGTGGCAACCATATAGCGGGTCAACCCCCCGCGAGGACCACCATGGGTAGCGAAACCAACCCTTTCGGTGCCTGGATCAGGCATGAAAAACCCATGCTGGTGTCCGAGACGCCAGTGGAAATGACGGTGGATATCTCTGGGGACGGTACATCTCCGCTGAACGAGGTGGACTCGGAAGAACGGGCGGACCAGGAGGTGATCAATGGGGTCGTCGACGCCACTTCCGTCCTCGCCGAGGTTCCGGCTTTCACGCCCCAGGTATTATATGCGTTTTGTACCGACGTGGCCCAGAATGTGCACACCTACGCGCAGATCGCCCTCAGGTATGGGTTCGTCGACGTGGCGCAGATGGCGGAATTTCTACGCGATCAGCACGTCATCCGCAGGCGTATCAAGGAGTACAAGGCGGTCTGGGAAAGCGACACCAACGTACGCGAGCGGATACGCGAGCTATCTGGTCACGCGGTGCTGGCGGCGCTGCCGACGACGGCTCAGATCATGCTGGACGCCAAACAACCGGCGAACACCCGCATCGACGCGGTGAAGCAGCACGCGATCATGGCCGGGGCCCAGGCGAGCGGGATCGGCGCGGCGGCGGCGGGCGCGGGCGGCGGTCCGAGCGCCGCCAGGTTCTCCATCCAGATCATGTTCGCCAATTCGGGCAAGACCGAGACGTTCACCACCATCCAGGCCGAGCCCGTGAAACAGGACGACCGCGATATCGTGGTCCCGCCCTAAGATGACCCGCCTGCCGGGAGGGCCGATCACCAGGGACCGGGCGCGGGGGACGCAAAAGGATCGTTACCCGCTCGATCCGGCGATGATGGCGCGATCATGCCGGAAACTGGCGCGGGACATGCGGGCGGAAGCGGCGCTGGGGCGCCCGCCCATTTCATTACGCTCGTTCCACGGCGAGGTCAGGCGCTATATCAGCCGGGCCGACGCGGCGGCGAGCATGGACAAACAGGCGGAACGGTGGGAGCGGGAAGCCTCGGGCGGCGAGCGCAACACCGAGGACCGCGACAAACTGGGAATGTATTGAAGCGCGGGTCGAGCCGGGCCGGTACCACCGAAGGTGGGAACGGCGGCGAGGTAACATGGGCGAGGAGATATGAGCATGGTGCGGGTCGAGCGGGTCGAGCGGGTCGAGCGGGTCGAGCGGGTCGAG
>Ga0065705_10001942_pt1 | contig 20418 bp, 16 predicted proteins | sample SwibulcommuniRL2_FD_59092 | JGI IMG/M metagenome (GOLD analysis project Ga0065705, IMG submission 59092) | Bulk soil microbial communities from switchgrass field near Rose Lake, East Lansing, Michigan, USA - RL2 Bulk Soil v2 (version 2) | ecosystem: Environmental > Terrestrial > Soil >...
GGCGGCCAGGGTCAGCACCACCAGCACAGACAGGATGGCTCTTCGCATGATGACTCCTATTTACCCGATAGCATGACAACGCCGACAAATGATGGATTGGCTCCCACTGGCGTCGGCGGTCCCACCGGCTCCAGCGTGCCTTTCGTTTGATCGATCCGGAACATCGAGACGCTCGCGCCATCCTGGTTGGCGACGAGCATGAGCGTGCCCGTGGGATCGATCGTGAAGTTCCGTGGCCGATTGATGGTCCGCGACTCGTGGCCGACGAGCGTCATCCGGCCGTCGTCGCCGAGCCGGAAAATCACGATGCTGTTGTGGCCGCGATTGGATCCATAGACAAAACGGCCCGAGCGGTGGACTTGCACTTCGGCACCCGAGGCGCCCACCTTGTCCGCGGCGGCCGGCAGCGTCGGCAGCACCTGCATCTCGCGCAGCAGACCTGCCTTGGCATCGTAAGCAAACGCAGTCATCGTCAGATCGAGCTCGTTCATGACGTAGGCAAAGCGGCCGTTCGGATGAAAGTCGAGATGGCGCGGGCCGGCGCCCGCAGCCGCGGCCACCTGCGGCGGCACGTTGGGCTTCAATCGACCGGATGTCGCATCGAACACGAGCTGGGCGACCGATGGTCCGCCTTTCAGCGGCACGAACACGAATCGGTTCCCCGGGTCAGTGCTGATGTAGTGCGCCATCGAGCCGAGACCAAACTCGCGGGTGTCGACGGCGGTGCCCAGGCGTCCGTCGGGCGCGATCGGGATCGACGCGATCGTGCCCTGCTTGGTATCGCCGTAGTTGGCCACCAGCAGCCACCGGCCGGTCTTGTCGGTCGACAGGTGCGCGGTGATGCTGCCCATCGAGGGCACGTCGTTGATGGGCGTCAGCGCGCCCGTCGACTGATTGATGGCGAACGATCGGACGCGGCCCGGATCGGTCTCGTTGACGGCAAACAGAAATTTCGCCGAAGGGTCAAAGGCGAGAAACGACGGCTCCTGCCCGACATCGGTCGAGCGGCCCGCGGGGATCAGCTTGCCGCCGGCCGTGTCGAGCCGGAAGATCGTGATCTCCGGCCGATAGCCCGACACGTAAACAAACGGCACGCGCGCCTCCTGGGCGGCGGGCCACGCGGACATGAGGCCTGAGGCCAGCAGCACTACGAAAACAAAGGGGGTCCGGAGGGTCATGGGTTGGGGCTATGATACTCTTCCCGGCACAATTCGAAAGGATCTCCCATGCGTGTCATCCGTTCTGCCCGGTTCGCCCTCTGGCTCGGCTGCGTGCTGGCCTATATCGCGGCCACTTATGCGGCCGACCGTTCGCCTGCGACAATGGCCGATGCCGCAAATAAGTTTCTCTCGACACTGACCGCCGAACAGAAGCAGACCGCGAACTTCGCGTTCGACAACGTCAAAGAACGCGAGCGCTTCGGGTTCGTCCCGACGGAAATGCATCCGCGCGTGGGGTTGATGATCGAAAAGATGACCGAGCCCCAGCGGCAGGCGGCGCACAACCTGGTGAAGACCGGTCTCAGCCAGAAGGGCTATATGACGGCGTCGTCCATCATGGAGCTCGAGGGCGTCCTGAACCTCATCGAGAACCCGCCGGGCGCGAACCCTGGCAAGCTTGAGCGCAACCCGCTGAAGTACTTCGTCTGGGTCTTCGGCACCCCGTCGGCGAAAGGCACGTGGGGCTGGAAGGTCGAAGGGCACCACGTCTCGCTGAACTTTACGGTCGCGGGCGGCAACATGGTGTCGGCGGCGCCGCACTTCTTCGGATCGAATCCGGCTGAAGTGAAAGACGGCCCGAAGAAGGGGCTGCGAATTCTGGGCTTCGAAGAGGATCCCGCGCGCGAGCTCGTGATGGCGCTCGACCCCTCGCAGCGCACCAAAGCCGTCATCAACGTTACGGCGCCGAACGACATCGTGACGCACAACGAGAGCACCATTTCCCCGCTCACCCCGACGGGCATCGCGGCCACCGATCTTCAGCCCAAGCAGCGTGAGATGCTGATGCGCGTGGTCGACTCGTACGTGTCGGTGATGGCGCCCGATATCGCCGCCGACCGCATGGCAGCGCTCAAAAAGGGGGGGCTCGACAAGATCTCGTTCGCGTGGGCGGGCGAGGTCGAACGCGGGAAAAAGCACTACTACCGCGTGCAGGGGCCGACCTTCCTGATCGAGTTCGACAACACGCAGAACGACGGCAACCACGTGCATTCCGTCTGGAGGGATTTCAACGGCGACTTCGGCCGCGACCTCCTCCGCGAGCACGTCCACAGCGTGTCGCACTGAGAAAGAAACAAGAGATTAGGAGACTAGGAGAAATCTTTTTCTTTTCCGAAAAAGAAATTCCTAATCTCCTAGCCTCTTGTGAAAAACCCTACCCATTCACCCGCACCCGGAATTTCAGCACCATCTCCGCACCTGCCTCGACCGGTACCGTGAACTGCGCCGCGAACGCCGCGGTCTTGATCCACTTGTGTGACGAGCTCAGCATGCGCCACGTCGCGGCGCCAACCGGCTCGTTCACTTCGACGGTAATCGGCGTAGTTTTGCGGTTGCGCAGCGTAATCGCGTACTCGACCTCGTAGACATTGGTCGAGATCTTCTGGAAGTCCACCTGATTGCGCTCGCAGACCACGTCGAACGCGTTGCCGATCTTCAGGTTCAGCGCTTCGTCCTTCGGCGTGTGCATGATGCGGTCTTCGCCCACGAACTGCACGCCGCCATTCGAATCGGACTGATAGACGCGCACGGTGCCCGCCGGCATCGGCATCCCCAGACCGCTCTTCTCTTCGTTCTTGAACTGGTAGAACACCTCGACGTTGTCCTTGATCGGCGCACCGGGCCTCGCGAAGTTGTGGTAGTAGAACTGATTCCCGTTGACGACGTAGCGCTTCTGGAGCGGGAAGCCGGTGCCCGACAACATGCTGACCTGCTTGGTTTCGTTGTTGTTGATGGTCGTCTTTCGGCCGAGCGTGTAGAGGTGATACTCGGAGAAGGCTTCCTGCGCCATCGGCGCGGCCGCAACCTCCCGGCGGGCCATCGACTCGTCTGCCATCAGCATCTTGTCGATGTTCTGGCGCACGCGGTTCAGATCGCCGGCCACGAGCTGCAGCTTGGCATTGCGAAATGCCGTGCCGCTGCCGTTGGTCAGCGTGACCCAGCCGTCGATATCTCCGGCCTTGTCGTCTCGCCCGACCGTCAGCACGTAGTCGGCATTCCACGAGAGCTTGCTTGCCAGATACTTCGCCTCGACCCGATGGCGTGCGCCACCTGTGTTGTCGAGCGTCCAGATCAACGTCGGCCGGCTGTAGAGCGTGTCGGGCAGCTCGGGGAAGCGAATGTGATCAGCATGCATGCCGGTGACGATCTCCTTGCCGATGCGCCACACCGGCTGGTTGTTGTAGCTCAGCAGGTGCGCCGTCACCTCCTCCTCTTCGGTCGTGCCATCGACCTGGCGACTGCGCACGAGCGTCACATCGCGGCCGACGTACTTGCGAAGCAGCTTGTCGGGCTCGAGCAGGTCGAACTCGTAGTTCTGTTCGAGCACGTTCACGCGCGACGGCTCGCTGAGCGAACGGAAGAGGACCGTGGCGGGGTTGACCGTGGCGGCGATGTCCATGAAGTTCAGGTTGAACGTGCCTCGCGGCAGGTCGAGGTTCCGCACGTCGCGCACGAGCGCGATATCGGAGTTGTAAACGGTGACGTTGAGGTCGACTTGATCGTCCAGGGTCGTCGAGCCCTGGGCACCCGCCGGAGCGGCCTGGACTGGTTCAACTGTGGGATTGGGTGCGCCGGACCATCCAAAAACCGCGACGACAAACAAAGCGATGACTGCGGCTCGTGCAAGCATTCCTGGCTCCTTTGAACAGCGGGCTCTACCCGCCTGTCCTTAGAACGGAGCCGTGGAATTTCCTTGCACGCGCTCCCACGACACACCGCCGTTGGTCGTGTAAAGCACTGTCCCGTCGGAGGTTTGCACCACGGCGCGCAGGCTGTCGACGGCCCGGATCGCGACGAGCGTCAGCGCCGGCATGTAGTTCGGGGCCACGCCAGGCGGCACCGCCGTCTTAATCCATGTGTTGCCGCCGTCTATCGAGCGCTCCACCGACACCCATGCCATGACACGCCATCGAATCAGCGCGTTGGTCGGCGCCGTCGACTCGCTCGACGGGATGCCTTGGGCCAGAGCCGGCTGCTGGTCTGGCGTGGTGGCGAACATTTCCTTCGCCGCAGAAGGTGCGGGGGCGGCAGGCGGCGGGGCTGGCCTTGTCGCAGGCGGCGCAGGCGCCTGATTCTGATCCTGAAGGGTTCGCGCGCGCGCGCTGAGCGCGTCGAGCGCCGATTGCTCACGCCGCTTCTCCTCGTCGCGGGGCTCCGCGTTTTCGCGCGCCAGCGCACCTTGCGCCGATCGCTCCGCGACCTGTTTGTCCGCGGTGATCGGGGCTGTCGTCGCCGGTGGAGGGATGGCGGCGTCCAGTCCCTGCGGCGCCGCCGGAGACTCGAGTTTCGGGGCGAACTGATCCTGTTCGCGGTTCGGCGCCGGTTCGGGTGCCGGCATTGCCGGCGCTGGCGCGGTTGCACTCGTAGACGTATCCTGGCGGGCGCCCGCCGGCTCGAGCCGCGTGAGCGATCGATTCGGCACCATCACCCAAACCGCAATCGCCGTCGCGGCGGCCGTCAGCGGAACGCCCCAGCGCAGGAGCGGACCGATGGCCCACGCGCGCTTGGGCGGTGCTTCGACTTCTGGTCTGGTGCGCTCGACTGAAGCGAGCATCGCCATGCAGCGCGAGCAGTTCGACGCGTGCCGCTCAACGAGGGACGACTTCCTTGCGTCCAGCGCGCCATCGGCCCATGCGGCAAGGATCTCTGCGTCGAAGCAACCCTCGGATGTCACCAGCGGTGACTGCCGGAGCATCGGACCGAGCCACGCCTCACGATCGAGGTCAGCCTCCTCCATAGGTTCCTTCTTCATATAGAACGATCCTGCGCCAATTCCTTGCGCGTCCCGAACAACTCTTCGAGATTCAGGGTCCCGGCATCCGTGCCGGCGCACTCGAAACACCGCGCCACCTGATCGTCGTTCAACCCTGCCGCCCGAAGCCTCCGTTCAACCTCGTCCTTCACGACCTTGCGGGTCCGCGCCAGCTGCCGCGAGACCGTGGCTTCGTGTTCCTTCAGCACTCGTCCCGCTTCGGCCAGCGTCAACTGCTGCGCGTAGTACAGCCCGAGCCGCAGCCGATCGCGCGGCTCGAGCTGGACGAGCGCGTGCTCGAGCGCCGTGCGGAGAAACTCGACAAATTTCGGGCATTCGGAATCGACGGTCTCGAACGGCGTAAGCGCCGGCAACTCCTCGGGGAGCGGCTCGATCCGGCGCGTCGCGCGAACCCGATCGACATAGCGCTGCGCGAGCACGGCACGCAGCCACGTGGCGAGGCTGCTTCGGCCGTGAAAGTACCTGAGCAGCGACTTCTTCGAGCCGCCCTTCTCATCGACGCCGTAGAGATCGGCGTAGAGCGCGTCGGCCTGCTCGCGCGCCCCGCCGGACGGGTCCAGCGCGTCGGCAGCCCGGTAGAGGCCGGGACGCATCTCGAGCACGAAGTGATCCCAGGCGGTCCCGTCACCAAGCTCGCAGGCACACGCCAGCGCCAGATCCTCCAGATGGAGCGATTCGAGGTACCGCGACACTTCCGACGGATCGGCCTCTCCTGCGGAAAACGCCTTCGCGCAGCTGGCCTCGAGCGTGGTGACGAACGACGCTTTCGGCAGGCGCCAGCGCTTTGCCTTCGCCTTGCGGTAGAGGTGGTCCACCAGTGCCGGGTCGACGGGCCTGTCTGGTTCGGCCTTCACCATCGATCAGGAAAGATCAGCCCCCTTGCATACACGATAGCCTATCGGCCGATTTCCCCCAACGCGTCAAAACCGGTCAGCGGAAGCGGATCATGATGGGTCCTTCAATAAGATGTGGATCGAGCGCGCGATCGGCGGGCTCGTAGAAAGGATCCTCGGCCCTGCGAGGATGACGCGGACGCCATTTTCTTGGCACCTTTCGCAGCCCGATGGGAAAGATCGTCAGCGTCCCTTCGGCATCGATGCGCAGCCGCAGAAAGCTGCGATAGTCGATAATGCTTTGAGCCGCGAAGACTTCGTTGGCATGCCAGCCCAGAAGCCGGTCTGACAACACAAAATAGATCCCCACCAGCGTCGCGCCGGCAAGCCCGCCACACCCAATCATGGCCACGGTTGAGAGCATTCCGACAAGGAATATCTCGAGAGGACCAGAGGCCGCCTTCCACTGCGCGGTGGTGGATCGATCGATGCTCCACGCGATCAGCACTGCCAGCACGAGATGCAGCACGCCGTGTCCCAGCCCCCACGGAATCGTACGCCACCTGGAAACCGTCGATTCGGAGGCAACCGCGACAATGATGCACAAGCCGACCACTAGCAGCATCGTCAAGAACACCGGCGTCGCTCCCGGGGTGAGCACGGTTGTCAGCATCAGTTCGCCGGGGGTCGTTTTGAAGACTGTCGTGTCCGCCTGCAGGAGTACCCAGGCAAGTAACCAGTACAACGCTCCGACGGTGAGGGTGAATAGCCAGTTGGCCGGCCTGAACGCCAGAAAGAGCGTTCTGAGCGCAAGCAACCGCGAGCGAGAGCGGCTCGGGTACGAAGAGTCCGACGCGTTGAAAGCGTTGTCGGGGTTGGGCCCGCCGCTCGAAGCCTGACCCGCAAGGCCCCACTCTTCGGGCGACGCATACAATTCCTGCACGCGATCGGGAAGACGATGGGTGCCCGACAGGTACGCCCCGCCTCCTCCCGCCGTAATCAACTGCCCCCGCGACGTGTTCTCGTACCTGTTGTAGTGGTGAAGATCGCCGGCGAGGACCACACGGACGCGGCCACCGTGCTTCTCGATGATCTCCCGAATGAAATATGCCAGATTGCGATAACCGTCCGACCGACAGGACTCGTCCAGCCACGCGGGCTTCGCCGTGCAGAGGATGATGTTGTCGCCCTCGAGGAACGATTCAGGGTCGGAGGGATCGGCCTTCCCACGCCGAAGCAGGTTGAGGAAGTAGGATTGCTGCGGCGGATCGAGCGTGGTATCAAGAGCGATATCGATGCCCCACAACCACCATCGATGCGCCAGCTTGATCGCAAAATAGCTGCGTCGCTGAAGCATCGACCATCCGCCCAGCGTCTGTCCCTGGCAGAATTCACGATAGAAGTTTGTGAGCCCATCGTACCAGTCGTGATTGCCGGGGATGGCAAACAAACAAGGCGCGCGGCCGTCGAGCGATGGCCGTGCCGCCAGCAGCGGCGCCCGCGTACGGCTCAGGTACAGATCCCGGCTGGGCGTGGGATAGATGAGATCGCCGCCCAGAATCAGCAGATGGCCGGGATTGAAGGCGACGTCGCTGCCCCGTACGCTCAGGTTCGGCGTCACCAGCAAGTTGAGAACCGCGTATGTGGCGTCCAGCGAGTCACCGATATCGGCGACATAGTCAATCCACACCTCGTCGGCCGAGGACTCGCGCAGAACGGCGTCGACGCTGGTGCCCGGTCGAACCGCGGCGCTCTCTGGCAGCAGCTGGCTGTCCCGTTCGCTGCGCACAGTATCGAGCGCAGCAAGGGTTTCGCGCCTGTCTATGTACTCCGCAGCAGTTTCTGAGAGCCACACGTGATACGCCGAGCGTATCCCCTGCACCGGATTCAGCCACGCGACTTTCCTCGGCCACATCCCGCCGCGCCTGAGGGGAGGAACCGCGAGCCCCGGCGTATCAGTCGGTGTCCTTGTTGCCATATACACAGATCGTGGCGCCCAGCAAGGCGATCGCCAGGCTCACCGATAACATCACCCACTGCGGTATCGTCATCTGGGCCAATTCACGTGCGGGGACCAGCGGCCCTTCCGATGGATTGCACGGCGCTCCTCCGGGGATGCAGGTAATCACGAGATTTGCGAGAAAGTTCACCAGCCACCACGCGAACGTGGCCGCCACAATGAACAGGAGCGGCTTCAGGAGCTCGAGGAGGCTCCGCCCCGGTCTGGCTTCGAGCCTTGCCGCACGGCGGTCCTCCGCATTCCGCTCCTCGCGAACATAATCCTCAATGATGAGCGCGGCAGCGGTATTCGCCCTCTTCAATTCGTCGAGCTGCTCACTCGCCACGCGATGCGCCCGCGTCAGGCTCGCCATCAGCTCGCGGCTGTCCCGCACTTGCACATCGAACTCCGCTGATCGCCTCGCCAGCGTCTCGTCGAGCGCCATCACCTTCTCGAGAAACCCTTGACTGATTGTCACCTCAGCCATGACACACTCCCTGCTGGGGTCGTGATCGGAGGTTCAGGACGCGCACTCATCCGAATACAAAAACGCCGGATCCTGACCAAACGAACACGGCGGTTTGAAAAGACGCGCAGACTGTGAGCGTATACTGCCGGCGGAAGGTGTATATCCTTGCGCCGCATCCGGTGGTTGTCAACCGCCGATCGGCCGAGCGCTTCGCGTTTCGTTCCAGCACAAATCGGTGCGCGAGGTTCCCGAGTCGAAGTAATCTATCCTGCATGTCCCAGAACGACACGACCGCGCTGCTGAGCGACGAGCCGACAGTCGAGCTCATCATCCGGGCCAGGCGCGGCGATCATTCGGCCGTCAATGCCATCCTCCAGCGCTGCCTGCCCCCGCTGACCCGCTGGGCGCACGGACGCCTGCCCGCGGTGGCTCGGGGCGCGCTCGACACCGGCGACCTCGTGCAGGATGCCGCGATCAGCGCCATCGCACGGCTCGATACGTTCGAGCCGCGCCACGTGGGCGCGATGCAGGCCTACCTGCGCCAGTCGGTTATCAACAGGATTCGCGACGAAATGCGGCGGGTGGGACGGCGCCCGGCGGCCGTCGAGCTGCCACCCGACGTGCCCTCTGACGATCCCTCGCCGCTGGACCAGGCGCTCGAACACGAGAGCTACGAGCGCTATCGATCGGCCCTGAACGGCCTGAAGCCCCGCGAGCGCGAGTTGGTGATCGCGCGCGTTGAAGCGCAGTGGAGCCTCTCTGAAATTGCCGATCATTTTGGATTCAACAGCGTCGATGCGGCAAGGATGGCCGTGAGGCGCGCCGCCGAACGGCTGGGCGCGGCGTTGCGGGACCAACAGTAGGCAGGGCGGAAGCCCTGCGCTACGGGGTGGGCGGCTTGCTGCCGGCAGGGGTGCCCGGCGTGACCGGCTTGCCGACGGCGCCGCGGCTCTCGAGGAACTCGACGATGGCCGCCTGCTTCTGGGCGCGCGCCGAGTCGAGCGCCGTGCGGCCGTCTGTCGTCGCGACGTTGACATCAGCGCCCAGCTCGACGGCCAGCTTCACCGTGTCGACGAGCAGCGCATCACGCTCGCCGCGATCGACGGGTATCCACGCGGTTCCGCCGCCCATGCCCAGCGCGGCCATCACCGCCGTCGTCCGTTCATGCCGCCTCTGGTAGCCCTCGCCCTGCACGTAATTCGATTCGTGGACGACCTTGGTGTCGGCACCGTGTTTGGCGAGCAGGCGCATCACACCAGGCTCGGTAAACCGCGCGGCCAGCCAGTACGGGGTCGCGTCGACGAGAGCCGGCATGAAGTGGTAGTCGTCGGACGCGCGGCGCGTCGGTGTCCAGTCCTTCACCGTCACGTTTGGATTGGCGCCCTTCGCCAGAAGGAGTCCCACAGTCTCTTCATCGCGCCGCATGATGGCGGAGTGGAGCGCCGTAAAGCCTGCCTTGTCGGCGTTGGGATCGGCGCCCTTCTCAAGGAGGTACCGCGCCAGTTCTCCGAATCCCGAGAACGTGGCCAGCGTCGTGGCGCTGACGCCCCACGCATCCTCGTCGTTGACGTTCGCGCCAGCATCGACGAGCACCTTCGCCGCCGGGAGCTCGCCGTTGCGGGCCGCGAACATGAGCGCGGTATCGGCCCCATGCGGAATCATCCGGTTGTACTCGGGAAGGCCGTGCGGCGGCACGGCCATCATCTGGCTCCAGCTTTCGCTTTTCGCGTGTATGTCTGCCTTACCGGCGACGAGCAGTTTGACGACATCCACGTGGCCCTGTGCCACCGCCCACATCAATGCGGTCTGCCCGCGCGTGCCGCGCGCGTTGGGATTTGCGCCCCTGGCGAGCAGCAACTCCACGGCCGCCGCTTTTCCCGATCGCGCGGCGACCATCAGCGGCGTCTCGCCCGAAAAGAGCGCGGTGTTGGGGTTGGCGCCCGCATCGAGCAGGCGCTTCACGAGCGCGGGGCTTCCGTTGATGCTCGCGGCCCAGAGGGGCGTCACACCCAGATCGTTTGCCGCGTTCACGTTCGCGCCATCACGAATCAGCTGATCGGCTTTCGCGAGGTCGTCGCGATACGCCGCCCAGTGCAACGGCGTCGATCCGTCGCCCGCAGGCGCTGATCCTTCCTGGGCATAGGCAGGCAGCGCCAGGAACACCGCCATTACCGCGAATGCGAGAGTGCGTGGCCTCATAGCGAAAGCGTGTCGAGCTGAACCTTGCCAGTACTTCCGCCAATGCGCTCGACGGGCACGTCCATCTTGTCCGCGAGCGTCATCAACAGGTTCGCCATCGACGGCTTGTCGGTGAACTTCACATGCCGTCCGCCCTTGAGCTTCCCTGCGCCGCCTCCGAGGACGAGGAGCGGCAGGTTCTCGCCCGAGTGCCGCGTGCTGTTCGAGATGCCGCAGCCGTAAAGAATCGTCATGTGGTCGAGCAGATTGCCGTCGCCGTCGGGGGTGGCACGCAGGCGGCCGAGGTACTTCGAGAACAACTCGGTGTGGTACCGGTTGATCTTCGACATGTGCGCGATGATCTCCGGATTGTCCTGGTGGTGCGACAGCGGATGGTGCGCTTCCGGCACGCCGATCTGCGGATACGGCCGCGCGCTCTGTTCCTTGCCAATCATGAACGAGATGACGCGCGTGAGATCGGTCTGGAACGCGAGCAACTGCAGGTCGAGCATCAGCGCCAGGTGATCTTCGAACACCGGCGGCGCGCCCTGCGGCTGGTCCATCTCGGGAAGCTCCAGATCGGTCTGCTGCTCGGCGCGCTGGATGCGGCGCTCGACGTCACGTACGGCTTCGGTGTACTGCTCCACCCTGACCTGATCCTGCGGCCCGAGCTCGGTGCGCAGCGACGCCAGCTTCTCGTTGACCGAATCCAGGATGCTCTTGTGCTGCCGCATCCTGGCCTCGCGCGCCGCGCGATCGGTCGTGCCCGCGTCGCCGAAGAGCTTCTCGAATACCGCGCGCGGGTTCCACTCCATCGGCAGCGGTTGCGTCGGGCTGCGCCAGGACAGCGTGTGCGTGTACACGCAGCTCAGGTTGCCCGTGCACGCCCCGGCGTTGGCCGGCCGATCGATCGCCATCTCGAGCGACCCGATCTGCGTCTCGTTGGCGTAGTGGCGCGCGAGCAGCTGATCCATCGACGTATCGGCGAAGATCTCGATCTCGGTCTTGCCGCCGCGCGCCGTCCCGGTGAGGAACGCGCCCGACGCGCCGGCATGAATCGCCACCCAGTTGGCGTGAATGCCCGAGAGCACGAGCATCTGATTCCGGAACGGCTCGAGCGGCTCGAGAATCGGCGTCATTTCGAACGCACTGCCTTCGGTCTTGGGCGACCAGTACTCCATCGCCATGCCGTTCGGTGTGTAGAACGCCAGGAAGCGGTGCGCGGGCTTGCTGGCACTCCGCTGCACCGCGGCGGCGAGCGCCGGCGTCATCGCATCGAGAAACGGCAGCGCCAGCGTGGCGCCCAGCCCGCGGAGAACCGTTCGGCGTGGAAGAGCTTTCGAAGTCAGAAACATGCGATCTCCTTAGCGGGGCTAAAGCCCCGCCCTACCGCTACGTGCACTAAAGTCCGCCCGCATTTCGAACGTCCGGAACAGTCCGCCGCATCTGGAAGGCCGGACTCTTGACGATTCCCCGAATCAACGACGACCAGCTGTAGTTCTCGGCTGCCGCGTCGCGCACGATCGATCGGATGGCCGGGCGGTCGTAGTGTTGCACCATCCGGCCGAGGGCGTAGGCGAGCAGCTTCTCGGTGACCGTGCGCGGGAACTGCTCGGGCCGCTCGAGCAGCAGGGCACGCAGCCCGCTCAGGCCCGCGACATTCGTCCCGCTCATCGTCGTACCGACGGCATCGACGGGTTTTCCCGCCTCATCGATCGTCCGCCACGCGCCGATGACGTCGAAGTTCTCGAGCGCGAAGCCCAGCGGATCGATGACGCCATGACAGCTCGCGCAGGTCGGGTTGGTGCGGTGCTGCGCCAGTCGCTCGCGAATCGTCGGCGGCAGCGCGCCCGGCTTGGTCGGCGCGAGGTTCGTGTCGACGCCCGCCGGCGGCGGCGAAATCTGCAAGCCGAAGATGTTGTTCAGCAGGAATTTGCCTCGGAGCACGGGCGACGTCCTGTCGGGATACGACGTCGTCGACAGGAGCGCGCCCTGGGCCAGCAGTCCGCCGCGCTGGTTCTTGTCGCCGAGCGTCACACGGCGGAAACGGCTGCCGTAGATTCCGGGAATGCCGTAGTGCCTCGCGAGCTTTTCGTTCACGAACGTGTAGTCGGCGTTCAGCAGCTCCAGCACGCTCCGGTCTTCGCGCAGCGTGCTCGCCACAAACAGCTCGGTCTCCTGCTTGAACGACTCCATCAAGGTCAAGTCGTAATTCGGGTACCGCTCCGGATCGACAACAACCTCGGCCACTCGGCGCAGATTCAGCCACTGCGCGGCAAAGTCGTCGACCAGCGCTTCGATCCCGCGCGGGTCGGCGAGCATGCGCTTCACCTGCTGATCGAGGATCGCCGGATCGGAAAGCTTGCGCTGCTCGGCCAGAGTGAGCAGCTGATCGTCCGGAATGCTCGACCAGATGAAGAACGACAAGCGCGATGCGAGCTCGAGGTCCGACAGCCGGTAGGTCTCGACGCTGGCCACAGGCTGCACGCCGACGCGCCGTGGCTTCGCGGCCGGATCGCGATACACGCGCAGCAGAAAATCCGGATCGACGAGCATCCGCTCGAGAGCGAACTGCACGCCGCTCTCGAAACTGCTGCCCGCGCGGCGCCCCTCGGCGAAGAAGCTCATCAGGACCTGCACGTCGGCCTTGTTGACCGGACGGCGATAGGCCAGCCGCGCGAGTCGCGAGAGGATTCGAGTCGCGCACGCGGATTCTTCGGACACCCGTGACGGCCGGCACGTGAAGACACGGTCGGTGTTCTTCTTCCCGGCTGGCGCATCGACCGCGTACGGTCCGCCAATCTGCACGGCCGCCACATTGGCGTAGTCCATGTAGACTTCGTCGTTCGTGATGACACGGCCGCGCTGCAGCGGCTGCGGCAAGCCTTCCGGCTCCCACAGCTCGCGGACGAACGACACCCCGACGGTGCGCGATCCTGCCGTAACGGGGACGCGGACTTCGAGGTTCGCGTCGCCGTCGAGCTGCATGTACCTTTCCCACTCGGGCGCGCCGGCAAATCCCGGTTCGCCGTCACCCGCGTAGCTCGCGGCGGCCGGGCGTCCCTGCCCCTTCCCGCCAACGGCAAATCTCTTCAAAAGCTTCCCGTCCAGCCGCACGTCGAGCTGCTGTTCCCAGCCCATGCCTTTCAAGTAGTCCTGATAGTTGCGCTGCAGCTTGACGACGATTCGATATTCGCCGTCGACCGGGAAGTGATAGCGCACGGCGATGCCGCCGCGCGACCCGAGCGGCAGCTCTTCCTGCTGCCGATCGTCCTGCGTGACGTGGAGCGGGATTTCGAACATCTCGACCGCGGGATGCGGAGGCGGCAGCGCGGTCGCGAGGCGCGTCACCTGTCGCGCCACCGACATGTAGCGCTCGAGGTGCGCGGTAGAAATCGACAGCGAGTCGGCGAAGTTGTCGAAGCTGCCGTCAGCGGTTTCGTCGCCGGGCAGTTGCGAGACCACGTCGAGACTTTCCGAGTCGAGGCCGAACAGATCGCGGATCGCGTTGGCGTACTCGGTTCGGTTCAGCCGATGTACGGCACCGATACGCCCGGGATCGGGATGAGCGGCCCAGGCACGATCCAGCGTGACCTCGAGCTCGGTCGCCACAGCCAGGTACGTCGCCGCGTCGGGCCGTGGTCTGCCCGGCGGCGGCATCGAGCCGGCACGCAGCTTCTCGACGACGCGCTCCCAGACGTCCGCGTGCGGACCAGGGTTCGACGCATCGAGGGTGTCGAGCGCAAGACCGCCGACGCGCGCTTTCTGATTGTGGCAGGTGATGCAGTACTTGCTGAGTACCGCTTGCGGCGTCGACACTTGCTGCGGCGTTGCGGGCGCCTGATCGGCCGATGTGCGCACGTCGAATCCAGCGACCGCCGCGCAAATGGCCACGCCAAAGGCCAGGACCGAGGATCGGGTCACGATGCGGATCACGGGTATGTTCACCATTGTGCCCGACTCGGTAACTCCAAGTAAAGTAAGTGTTTGTATCAGCCGATAGGACTGGCGATGGAGCAGCCTGAGAAGTACGAGGCGTTGTACAGGCTGGAAACGCCCGTAAAGTGCCCACATTGCGGCGAGACTGTGTCGTCCTTGAGGGCGGTACGCTTGCTTCGTGACCAGGTGAACTTCACGTCCACGCTACCCCGCCGGGGACGCGTGGTGGCGTGTCCGAACTGCCAGGCCATCCTTCCCGCCGAGTTGACCAATCTGTAGCCATAACCCGTTATAGGCCGTCCCAAAGGGCCATCCGGCACCAATCTTGAAAGAGTCCCGGGACTGTGCTGATGTTCGAGACGCCGGCCCATGGAGACGTGCTGATCACGTCCGAAAACGGACGGCATCTGCTGAGCGTCGTACCGCACCCGCACCGGCTTACCCTGAGCGACCTCTCGACCGCGATGCAAATCGCAAGGCAATGGGCCCACGCAAACAACGTGACCGTGTGGCGCAGCGCTGATGGCGAGCTCTCGAAGCTGACGCTCGACTAGGCCCTAGACCGGTCGCCGTTGGTCCAGGGCCGCCCGCAGCGGCGCGCGCAGGCGGTGCCAGAATTCCGAGTACGCCGTGTCGAGATGGCTCGCCACGCGCAGGTTCAACCACAGCCCCAAAAGCGCCCCAGCGGCCAGCCAGGGGTCGTGCCAAATCGTACGTCCCGTGACAGCGAACCAGTTCGTGCTGACGATCGTGCTCATCACGGCCACGGCACGTTCCTGCCAGCCCGGAATGGACGCGATATCGCCGTAGTAGGTCGCGACGATCATGGCGGCGCACGTCAGGGTCATCGCAATCATGAGCCAGTACGCGGACTTGCCCAGGACGTGCGCGGTACCCTCGCGCTCGACGAGCGACCGGCTGTCCCCATGATGCGCGGCGACGAGCGCTCGGATGGGCAGCGTCACTTCGGGCGAGCTCGTCGTGATCACATCAGCGTCGGGCGGCACCGAACCTGGCGCATAGCCTTCGGTGTTGCGCGCGATACGCTGGTATACGGTGCGATGCACCTTGGGACTCACGTGGTTCTCGGCGCACAGGCGCACGACGTTGCGCGGCTGCCACTGGTAGAACATGCCCAACCCGACGCGCGGCTCGTACAACTTGTCGTCCACGTCGGTCGCGTCCCGATATAACCGCCGGTGCGACGGTAGAAACCTCACGCCAAGCGCTTCCGCTTTCCACATCATCCAATCGAGGGCGACGAGCGAGATGCCCTGGCGCGGATATCCGCCTCCGACGTTCGCATGCGATCCGGCGAACCAGACCTGTTGGACGCGTTCCGCATCGCCCGGCCCCTCGCGCCAGAGGACCGGCGCGAAGCTCTGGCGCTGTTCGTCGAGCGCGAGCGCGTGACAGGCGGACGCGACGTCCGGGCTCAGGACGGTGCTCGGAAACTTGAACCGATAAATTGTGCCGTTGATCAGATCGGCGATACCGAACGGTACGCCCACGGCATCGACCGTCTCCCAGACGCCGATGAAGTCGATGATCTTGCGTGCCGGATCGGTGAAGGCGGGGATGGCCACCGAAAACTCGCGACGGAGGTCCGCGTCATCGACGGTCTTGCGGCCCCGCAGTATTTTCGAGAGCTTCGTCTGGTACTTGCGCCGGTACTGGCCGTACGCGTGGCGCACGGCGCCCCAGAACGCCCGGTTCGTGGAGTATCTCGTCGGATCGAGAATGCCGCAGCTCGTTACCAGTCCGGCCAGCGTCCTCACGGTGAAGGCTCCGCGGCTGTAGCCGAAGAGGAAGATATGGTCGCCCGGGTCGTACACGCGCGCGAGCTCGCCGTAGAGCTGCTTGACGTTGCGGCTCAATCCCCAGCCGAACGCGCCGGCGAACAGGCGCGCCCACTTCAGCGTTTCGGTGCCGACGCCGTCGTGGTAGATCGCCACCTGCTGTACCGCCGCGGGATCGAACCGATGCCCGTTCTGATCGACCGCTTCGTAGAGCTTGAAGACGTTGGTCCCCCGCCCCTTGATGGTGGTGTTGCCGGTGCCGTCGGCGCAGATGATGATGTTTTTCGGCATGGTAGCATTTTCGACATGTCGGGCCGCCACGACCAGACCGAGGGTGACGTCAAGGAGCGGACCGAGATCCAGAACCAGGATCCGAAGCTGTTCAACGTGATCCTGTTGAACGACGACTACACGACCATGGAATTCGTCCTCCAGATTCTGGAGACGCTGTTCCAGAAATCGCCGGCCGAGGCCTACGGCATCATGATGCACGTACACCGCAACGGCCGGGGCCTTGCGGGGGTCTATACCTGGGAAGTGGCCGAGACGAAAGTCGAGAAAGTCACCTCACTTTCCCGTGAGGCCGGATATCCTTTGCGTGCGACGATAGAGGAAGCCTGATGTTCTCCACCGCCGTTGAAGTGGTCCTGCACATAGCGTTCCGAGAGGCGGTCTCACGCCGCCACGCCTATCTCACGCTCGAGCACCTGCTCTTCGCGCTTGCACACGATCCGGATGGCGAGCGCATTCTCGGCGCCTGCGGCGCCGATTTGCACGTGCTGCGCAAGAAGGTCGGCGAGAGCCTCGATTCGTCGGTCGAGGCGCTCGCGCGCGGCCAGGAGCGCGAGCCCGAGCAGACGACGGCCTTCCGCCGGGCGCTGCAGGCCGCGGTCCTCCACGTGCAGAGCGCGCAGCGGCAGGAGGCGCAGGTCGGCGACCTGATTGCCGCCATCCTGCAGCAGCCGCAAACCCGGGCTGCCATGCTGCTGGCCGAACAGGGCATCACGCGCCTCGACGTGCTCGAGTATCTGGCGCACGGCATCTCGAAAACGCCCATCCCCGCCGACGATCGAAGCAACAACAACCCCGACGTGGGAGACGGGCGCGACGGGTTCGGCGCCGGGAGCGAGCCCGGACCAGCGACCGCCAAGGATCCGCTGTCTGCGTACTGCGTCAACCTGACCGCGCGTGCCCGCCTCGGACTTCTGGATCCGTTAATCGGACGCAGCGAGGAACTTCAGCGAACCATCGAGGTGCTCAGCCGACGCCGCAAGAACAACCCGGTGTTCGTCGGCGACGCCGGCGTCGGCAAGACCGCGATGGCCGAGGGCCTCGCCGTTCGTCTGATCACGGACGACGTGCAGGAGGCGTTGAAGGATGCCGAGATCTACGCGCTCGACACCGGCGCCCTGCTGGCGGGCTCGCGGTTCCGCGGCGACTTCGAAGAGCGCTTCAAGGCGGTCGTCCGCGCGCTGAGCGCGCGCCGTAAAGCCATTCTCTTCATCGACGAGATCCATTCCACGGTCGGCGCCGGCGCGGTGACCGGCGGCACCATGGATCTCGCGACGATGTTGAAGCCGCTGCTGACAGCCGGCGACCTGCGCGTCATCGGCTCGACGACGTTCGAGGAGTTCAAGCACATCGAACGTGACCGCGCGCTGGCGCGCCGCCTGCAGAAGATCACTATCGACGAGCCGTCCATCGAAGAGACCGTGCGCATCCTCTCGGGCTTGCGCAGCCGCTACGAAGAGCATCATCACGTGTCCTACACGGATGCCGGTCTGGAAGTCGCGGCCAAGCTTGCGGCGCGGCATCTTCGAGACTACCGGCTGCCAGACAGCGCGATCGACGTCATCGACGAAGCGGGCGCAGTCACGCGCCTGAAAGCAGGCCCGGTATCGGCCGAGAATTCAGCCGTCACCGTCGACGCCTCCGAAATCGAGGCCATCGTCGCGCGGATGGCGCGCATCCCCGCGCGTCAGGCGTCGTCTTCGGATCGCGAGCGCCTGCGAACGCTCGAGGAGTCGCTCGAGCGCGTGGTATTCGGACAGCACGAAGCCGTGCACCTGGTCGCGCAGGCCATCAAGCGCTCGCGCGCCGGGCTGGCGCTCCCCGAGCGCCCGGCCGGATGCTTTCTGTTTACCGGCCCGACCGGCGTGGGCAAGACCGAGCTGGCAAAGCAGCTGGCGCTGCAGCTCGGCAATGAGTTCATCCGATTCGACATGAGCGAGTACATGGAGAAGCACGCAGTCGCGCGGCTCATCGGCGCGCCCCCTGGCTACGTCGGCTTCGAACAAGGCGGCCAGCTCGTCGATGCCGTGCGGACGCATCCCTACAGCGTCGTCCTGCTCGACGAAATCGAGAAGGCTCACGAGGACATCTACAACATCCTGCTGCAGGTGATGGATCACGCCACGCTCACCGACAACAGCGGGCGGAAAGCGGACTTCCGCAATACCGTGCTCATCCTCACGTCGAACGCCGGGTCGCGCGAGATGAGTGCCAGCTCGATCGGATTTGGCGACGGTGCAGCCGATGGCAAGGCCAAGTCGGCCATCGAGCGGATCTTCAGCCCGGAATTCCGCAACCGGCTCGACGCGATCGTCACCTTCAAGGCGCTCTCCTCGGAGGCGATGGAGACGATCGTCGAGAAGTTCGTGCTGCAGCTCGAGAGTCAGCTGAAGGATCGAAAGGTGGCCATCGCGCTCGACCCCTCGGCCCGCACGTGGCTCGCGAAGAAGGGCTACGACCCCAAGATGGGGGCACGGCCGCTGGCGCGCATCATCCAGCGCGAGGTGCGGGATCCCCTGACCGATGAAATTCTCTTTGGCAAACTGGAGAATGGCGGAACCGTGACCATCAGCGTCTCGGACGACAGACTCGCCTTTTCGTACGCCTGAATTCCGGACGGCAGGCCTAATCACTAATCCCTAATCCCTAGTCCTATCGATGGACTCCGGGCGCCTCGTGGCCAGTCCGCTCGACGTACTCGACGTACGACCCGGGATAGACGTGTGGTGCCGTCTCGGTGCCGCTCTCCCCTCCCAGCTCGAGCACGCGATTGCTCAGCGCCCGCAGAAACGCGCGATCGTGAGAAACGAACAGCATCGTGCCATCGAAGCCGCTGAGCGAGTCGAGCAGCATTTCCTTGGTTGCCAGATCGAGATGATTGGTCGGCTCGTCGAGCACGAGGAAGTTCGGCGGGTTCAGCAGCATCCGGGCCATCACGAGGCGCGTCTTCTCGCCGCCCGACAGCATCCGGATTTTCTTGTCGACGTCCTCGCCTGAAAACTGNAACGCCCCGGCCAGACTCCGCAGCACCCCGATNGACTCGTGCGGAAAGTCNTGCTGNAGCTGCTCCTCGATCGTGAGATCGGGGTCCAGCACGTCGAGCGCCTGCTGCGAGAAGTAGCCCATCTTGAGGCTCGCGCCCAGCGTCACGGTGCCCGCATCGGGCTGAATCGCGCCGGCCACCATCTTCAACAACGTGGACTTGCCCGCGCCGTTCTTCCCCATCACCGACCAGCGTTCGCCGCGGCGGATGTTCAGGTTGAGATCCTGATGCACCGTACGCCTGCCGTAGCGCTTCGACAGGCGTTCGAGCGTCACGACCTGCTCGCCCGAGCGCGCCGGCTGCCGGAAATCGAACTTCACGATCCGGCGTTTTTTCGGCAGCTCGATCTTCTCGATCTTTTCGAGCGCCTTGACGCGGCTCTGCACCTGCGCGGCCTTCGCGGCGTGAGCCGAAAAGCGATCGATGAACCGCTGTTCCTTGGCGAGCATCGCCTGCTGCCGCGCATAGGCCGCCTCGCGGTTCGCTTCGCGGATGGCGCGCTCGCGCTCGTAGAAGTCGTAGTTTCCCGAGTAGGTCGTAATCTCGCCGGCGTCGATCTCCGCAATCTTCGAGACGATGCGGTTCATGAACTCGCGGTCGTGCGAGGTCATCAGCAGGCTGCCGGTGCGTGCCTTCAGGAACTCCTCGAGCCAGATGATCGATTCGATGTCGAGGTGGTTCGTCGGCTCGTCCATCAGCAGGACGTCGGGCTCGCCCAGGAGCACGCGCGCCATCGCCACGCGCATCTTCCACCCGCCCGACAGCGCACCCACGTCGCCGTCAATCCGCTCGTCGTCGAACCCCAGGCCGTGCAGGATCTCGCGCGTGCGGCTCTCGAGCGCGTAGCCGCCGAGGTGCTCGTATTCTTCCTGCAC
>Ga0065705_10002220_pt1 | contig 20418 bp, 15 predicted proteins | sample SwibulcommuniRL2_FD_59092 | JGI IMG/M metagenome (GOLD analysis project Ga0065705, IMG submission 59092) | Bulk soil microbial communities from switchgrass field near Rose Lake, East Lansing, Michigan, USA - RL2 Bulk Soil v2 (version 2) | ecosystem: Environmental > Terrestrial > Soil >...
TGTCAGCTCCTTTGCCGTCTATTCGAATTTGAGTTTGAAGCGCGACGCCCTCCTGGATGAGACCTGTCCGTTAGAGGACGCGCCTCAAAAGCGATTTGATGCTTACGGTTTTGGAAAACTTAAACAAGAGGAATTAGTTAAAGAATATAGCGAGAAATACAGCCTTCCTTATGTAATTCTTCGCCCAGGATATGTCTTCGGGCCAGGTAAGACACAGCTGAACGGCCGCGTCGCGATTAATACCTTCGGGTTTTTTATCCAGGTAGATGGATCACATCTTCTGCCGCTTACCTTTGTCGATAATTGTGCAGAAGCTATCGTGCTTGCCGGCCTCAAGGCCGGTATCGACGGTGAGGTTTTTAACGTTGTAGATGACGAACTTCTCACCCGCAGACAATTCCTAAGAGAGTACAGGAAGAAAGAGAAAGGATTTTGCGTGCGGATTCCCTATTCCGTCGCTTACGCGCTATGTCTCCTTTGGGAGAAATATTCCAAATGGTCAAAGGGACAGCTTCCTCCGGTCTTCAATCGCCGCCGCTGCGCCGCCGAATGGAAAGGAAACCGTTACTCAAACCAGAAGCTGAAAGATCGGTTGGGATGGAAGCCGACGATACCGATGAACGAGGCGATGGAGGCGTTCCTGGGCCAGTTTGGTAAATCAGAGGACCGAGGNCAGAGGTCAGAGGTCAGAAGGCCGATGACGGAAGTCTGAGTCGTTCNGCCTACATTAANACTACGACGCGACAGGTGAATCGTTAAATNGNGAAAGCTCCTTCAACCATGAACACTCAACTACCAACCTCGCGCGTCCTCCGAATCGCGCTCGCCGGTTGCGGTAAGGTAGCCGACCAGCATGTGCACGCCATTCGTCGGATTCCGGATTGCGAAATTGTTTCCCTTTGCGATCGGGAACTGCTGATGGCTAAGCAACTGGGGCAGCGCGTTGACATTTCTGAGTGCTTTTCCGATGTAACGGAAATGTTGCGAGGAAGCAGCCCGGATGTCGTTCACATTACTACTCCGCCCCAAAGCCATTTTTCTCTAGCCCGGCAATGTCTTGAAGCAGGAAGCAATGTTTATCTGGAAAAACCTTTCACTATTACGGCCGGGGAGGCGGAATCGTTGATCCAATTAGCTGAGAGCCGCGGTTTAAAAATAACCGCGGGGCATAATTACCAATTCACCCTCGAGATGCTTGAGATGCGCCGGCTGGTCGAGCAGCGATTCTTGGGCGGAAGACCCATCCATTTGGAAAGCTTTTGGTCTTACAATTTGGGAGATTCGCTCTACGCCGGCTCATTCCTCAGCAGTCGCACGCATTGGTTGCGGCAGTTGCCCGGACAATTATTTCATAACATTATCAGTCACGGAATAGCCAAACTGGCAGAATTTCTCGATGATGAGCTGAGCGAAATTGTGGCCACTGCTGATCAAAGCCCGCAACTTCGAGGCCTTGCTACCGAGGACGTCCTGGATGAATTAAGGGTGCTGATTCGAGATAAGAAAGGTACCACAGCGCTTTTCTGTTTTTCCACTCAGATAAAGGGGCTCAATCAATTGCGCATTTACGGGCCGTCGGGGTCATTGCTCGCCGACATTATTACCGGAAGTCTGATCCGAAACAAGAATGGGACCTATAAAAGCTATCTCACCTATTTCGTTCCACCCCTAAAGGAAGCCCGGGAACACCTTAGAACTCTGGGACTAAACGTCACGAACTTCGTTCGCCGGCGACTTTATCAAGACTTCGGGATGAAGGAATTGATCGAGCGTTTTTACAACAGTATTCGTAAAGCGAGCGAGCCTCCCATTCCCTACCGCGAAATCATCTTAACGGCCCGAATTATGGACGAGATCTTTGCCCAAATTTATCCCGAGCGCTCGAAAGCTCCCCAACCTTCGCGTGAACCGATGGCTTCCACCGTCTGATTCAAACTTCTGACCTCTATGCCGTCCTCAGTCCTCTGCCATCAGACTACACCGTTGAAACGATCGCGCGGCCATCTTGACCAGGTCGTTTCGTTCACCAATCATTTAGGTGAGTCTTAATGTATTTGTGAGAGCAGCGGCCCAAAGCCAGGCACTGACGGAAGGGGTCTCCGCGGTGTCGATCAATTTCGCCGAATGGCTGGATGCGTATGGTGAAACATCCTGGGATTTTCAAAGCTTTTATGCCGGTCCAATCGGCGGGCGGGCGAAGTCTCTTTATTACCGAAACCGCCTTCTCGGCACCGCTGCTGTCGCTCCTATGGTCTTTTGTGAAGCGTTCCTGCCATCGGCGCGCCGACTGTTTCACCACCGTATGCGGTTCCCAATCGCCGATGCCCACTACGCGATGGGGTTCGCGTTTCTTTATCAGACGACTGCGAACCTTGCCTATCTGCAAAGGGCGATGCATTTCCTGGAAGTGTTAGAGAAGACCCGTTGCCGACAGTTTAAAGAGTACTGTTGGGGCTATCCTTTTGATTGGGTTTGCCGTGGCGGCACGATCGAGAAACAGACGCCACTTATTACGACAACACCCTACGTCTATGAGGCATTCCTTCAAATTCTCGAAATTGCTGAAAAGGCACTGGAAGTCGCTCGTCCATCATCTGAGGGCGAACCTCCGATCTCTGACCTGTGTCCTCCCAACTTGCGTGATCAGTGGCGGCAAATTCTGCAGTCAATTGCTCGGCATGCCGCAAAGGATATCAAAGATTTTAAAACATCGGAGACTGCCAGCAGTTGCTCCTACACCCATCACCTTCCAGGCGTTGTGATTAATGCCGCCGCCTACCGAGCTTTTTTGTTAACAAGCGCCTCACAGGTCCTTGCGGAGGAAGGATATTGGAGTATCGCCGAGCGGAATTTGAACTTTGTTTTGGAGAATCAAAATCGGGACGGCTCATGGTATTACGCGATGGATGGGGTGCGAGACTTTGTTGATCATTTCCATACTTGTTTTGTGATGAAGGCGCTGGCCAAGATCCATTTTCTCACCAACCACGAAGGGTGCGCGGCCGCGCTTGCCAAAGGTCTTAATTATTATCTCGAGAACCTCCTGGCCGCCGACGGGCTGCCAAGGCCATTTTCCAAGGCGCCGCGTCTGACCGTTTATAAGCGCGAACTTTATGATTGCGCCGAATGCATCAATCTTTGCCTGCTCCTTCGAAATCGGTTCCCGCAACTACAGGTTATATTGGAGACCGTCGTCCACGGGGTTCTGAAGGAGTGGGTGAAGCCGGATGGTTCATTCCGCTCGCGCCGTCTATATTGGGGTTGGGACAATGTTCCGATGCATCGCTGGGGACAGTCGCAAATGTTTCGAAGCCTGGCGTTCTACTTAAGCGAAGCGCGTCGAGTGACGATTGACGAGGGTGGCTTCCCGGTCCATCAACTTTCAACTCTCAGCTCTCAAGCTCCGTAAAAGAATGTGCGGTATTTGCGGCCAGTTTAATTTTGTCACAGGTGAGCCGGTTGAACCTGACGTTATTCGGCGAATGACCGACTCAATTGCTCATCGTGGACCGGATGATGAAGGATACTTCTTCTCTGGTCCGATTGGGCTAGGGTTTCGGCGGCTTTCCATCATTGATCTGGCCGGTGGTCACCAGCCGATGTCCGATGCGAAGGAGACAGTGTGGGTGATCTTCAACGGCGAGATCTACAATTTCGAAGAGTTGCGCACTCAACTCGAGCAACGCGGGCATCAATTCCGGACGCGCTCCGATACGGAAGTCATCGTTCACGGCTACAAAGAGTGGGGCACGAAAGTTTTCGATCATCTCAATGGAATGTTTGGAGTCGCGATTTGGGACGTGAAACGAAAACGCCTGGTGGTGGCGCGCGACGCGATGGGCATCAAACTGGTTTATTACCGCATTTCCGATGGGGGGCTCACATTTGGATCGGAAATCCGCGCAATCCTGGCAAAGGAAAATTCGAAACCAACAGTTGATCCGATCGCACTCAACCTGTTCCTTCGGTTTCGCTACACGCCTTCGCCCCTAACGCTCTTCGACGGTATTCGTAAACTGTCACCAGGCACGATGCTTATTGTCGAAGGTGAAAAGTATCGCGAAGAGCGCTGGTATAACTACACGCCAAAGCCGTTCGAATTTTCCCGGAGTGAGGAGGACGTCAGAGGCGAACTACTCGATCTGTATAGAGGTGCAGTTAAACGGCATCTACTTAGTGATGTACCAGTTGGGATCCTCCTTAGCGGCGGGATTGACTCGAGTTTGCTCCTCGCCTTGATGAATGAGCAGGGCGGGCCCTGGCCGGCATACACCGTGGGTTATGGAGAGGTCTTCGAAGATGATGAGTTAGCGGACGCAAAAGAAACAGCCGGCATTCTGGGCGCTCGCTATGTGCCGGTAAAGATTGATCAGAACGAATTCGAACAATCGCTTCCAAAGATCGTGAGATCCCTCGAGGAACCAATTGCCTCTTCTTCCATTGTCCCGATGTACTTTGTTTCTCAACGAGCGCGGGTGGATGTGAAGGTAGCTCTGATTGGTCAGGGACCTGACGAATTGTTCGGCGGCTACAAACGGCACTTGGGAATTCATTATGGAAACTGGTGGCGTCGGTTGCCCGCCGGTCTCCGCTCGTTGGTGGGATTTGCGGTAAACGGGCTTTCTCGCAACGAGACCTTAAAGCGCGGCGTTAGTTCGTTGGGAACCGAGAACCGGCTAAAACGATATCAGGATGTCTTCTCATTGGCACCGGAGCAGACAATACGCGCACTTTTTCGAGAGGGTTTGCTCCCCGACCCAGGCAGCGATGGACTGGTTGAATATTGGCGCGCGCTGCTGCCGCAAATGCAGTACACCGACGAACTGGGTGGATTTCAGCTTTTGGAGATCCGCTCCTCTCTTCCGGATGAACTGCTCATGTATGCCGATAAACTCTCCATGGCACACAGTCTTGAACTGCGAGTGCCCTATTTGGATCGGACGGTGGTGGAGTATGTTCAGCGACTCGGCGCCAATGTGAAGATTCGCCATAACACTCAGAAATGGCTGCACCGCCAGATTTGCCGTCGCTATTTGCCGCCGCATATTCTCAAACGCAAGAAGCGCGGTTTCGCCGTGAATGTGGTGGACGGATGGTTCCGCTCCTCGGTGCAGGGCCAGCTTTCGGAACTTCTCCTGGACCAGAGCTCCCTTATGTATGAGCTGCTCAGGCCCGAGCCGGTCCAGAAGCTTCTGAGAGATCATCGATCAGGCCGGCAAGATAATCACAAGCTCCTGTTTAGTCTGGTGATGGTCGAGCAATGGTTGCAGGGCATTAGCCCGCAAAGACAGGTGTTACAGGTGGCGTCAACTCCGTGATGATCTCCCGCAGACTATGATATGGACTTGTCCCGAAAAGCGAGCATTTTCTCAAATTGGGAATCGAACGAAAAGAGGTAGTCGAGTAGGTTCATTGTGGAAAGGTGGCTGAGTGGTCTAAGGCAGTAATCCGCAAGGTTACTATACGGTCTAAACCGTATCGGAGGTTCGAATCCTTCCCCTTTCCGCCAGATTTGATTAACAAGGGCCCTTGCGCGTCAGTTTCTAACGCATTGCACCGTTAATGGAAATCAACGGTCAAAAGATCATGGTCAAGGGCAAAATTCTGCGAGTCGCCAAGCCTCACGCCAATCCGCAAGATGAATGGTTTGACGATGTAGAGAACCCCGAAATGCTCATTAATGACCTTCGAAAAAGCAAATATTGTCCGGATATTCTGACTTTCTGGCAACGTTTACCGGATACAAAACCCAAATACTCCTATGTCATGGAACTAGATTCCATCGCGGCGCTTCCAATCAAGAGCTATTCCTATTGGTGGGAAAAACAAATGGATAGAAAAGCCCGAAACAAGGCCAGAAAAGCGGAAAAGAAGGGCGTTATGGTGCGACCGGCGACGTTTGACGACCGGTTCATCGAAGGCATTACCTCGATCTTCAATGAAACTCCAATCCGGCAGGGACGCCGGTACCTACACTATGGAAAGGATTTGGAAACGGTAAAACGCGAGTTCAGCCGGTTCTCATTTAGGGAAGAAAGTTTTGGAGCTTATCTGGGCGAAGAACTGGTCGGTTTCATTATGCTGTGCAATGCGGGGAACTACCTTTTTCTAGGCCAGATCATCTCAAAGATCGCCCACCGTGATCTAGCCCCGAATAATGCGCTCCTGGCCAAAGCTGTGGAACGCTGCGCGGAGAAGGGATTTCCATACCTTGTCTATGCGTATTGGCTTGATGATGCCCTTGGCGACTTCAAACGAAGCAATGGTTTTCAAAAATTTGATCTCCCTCGGTATTTCGTACCGCTTACAAAAAAGGGAAAGCTGGCTTTGAGTCTTAGGCTCCATCGGTTGAGTCCTTTTGGCCTTCATTGCGGTTGGAAACGAGCCGTTCCTAAGGACGTTCGGAATTCAATGAAGAAACTGCGAGCGCGCTGGTACGATTTGAAAGAGCGGGCCAACTCAGTTTTTCATTAAGTTGTAGCTTTCCTAGAATGTCGGCGGTGCCTTGGTATTGTTTCAGCTACAGAGTAAGGGCATGACATCGTCGGACTCGTGCATTTTTAAAGAAACACATTTCACGGATGAAGTGCCGACTTTGCCGAACCTCAAGGGGATTGGGTCGACGGGCTAGTACTGGGTCCCATCTGGGCTTGAGAGAACGGTCTTTTCAAAAGGAGAATTCATGAGCCGATTACGCATTTTGCTATTAGCGCCTGGCTGTAATCCGGAGCGAGTCAGCATTCCTTTTGTCAGCTACTGTCATGCCGCAGCACTAGCCCAACTCCATGATGTTGCTTTGGTTGTTGGGTTTCCCAGCGAGGACCCTGTGCGCCGTGGAAACGCACCGTTTCGCACCATCGAGGTGATCCGTATGCCACTGCTCGAGCGCATCTATTCCTGGAGTTTGCGCAGGATCTTCAAATCTAACTATGACAGTAACGCTGTGACCGCTTTCGGTTATCCATTTTCTGTCGCCTTTGAGTGGTACGCCTGGCGACAGTTGCGGCGGCGTATCTTTGCGGGCGAGTTCGATGTCGTTCTGCGCCTCCTGCCAATGACGGCAGTGCTACCGAGTCTTTTCGCTTTCTTCCTCCGCAAGGGGCCCATACCCTTTGTAATCGGTCCACTCCAAGGTGGTTTGCGCAGCGCGCCCGGTTTTAGCCAGGCGGACAAGAAAAGCTTTGCCTTGCGGAAACTGTACCGTCTTCTGCCTTTTGCCCGGTCCACCTATCGCCACGCAGCAGCGATCATTGCCGCTGTGTCCCACATCCGGACCCAGTTTGCCGCGTATAGCGAGAAATTGTTCTTTATTCCGGAGAATGGCATTGCTCGTTCCTTGTGTGTCGCGGATTCGCGCCGAGCGAAACCCGGCGCAAAGCTTGAGCTAATTTTCGTGGGCGGTTTCGTTCGTCGAAAGGCTTGCTACCTCGGTCTCCGCGCGGCGGCTTCCCTTTTGCGCGGTGGTTTGGCTCACTTCACGCTTGTCGGCGATGGGCCAGAGCGGAATAGCCTTGAGCAGCTTGCAAGAGATCTGGGCATTACTAAGGCTGTTTCCTTTTGTGGATGGCTGAGCCACGCGGAAGTGCTCAAGCGCTTGCGAAGCGCCGATGTGGTAGTGCTTCCGGCCATCCGCGAGGGCGGTGGAGGCGTAGTCTTCGAAGCTCTCGCGACCGGTACCGTGCCTGTGATCCTCGACTGGGGCGGGCCCGGGGATATCGTTCACCCGGAAGTGGGGTACAAGATCCCTCCTAGCACCGAGGACAGGGTGGTCTCCCAGATGGAGAGCATCCTGACCGATCTCGCGGGCGATCGCGACCATCTGAATCACTTAAGGAAGCAAGGCATGTTGTACGCCCGGGAATGCCTGACTTGGGATGCGAAGGCGCAGGCCACAACCCAGGTCCTGAACTGGGTCGTGCGAGGTGGTCCGAAGCCAGACCTTCCATGGTCAAAGATGGCGCGGGTAAAGTGTGTGACTGATGTCGAGAATGGCAGCCCGGGACGCCACCGCGAAGCAGATGAGGGTTATTCTGGCCCTAGCCAGTCTGACGGCCGTCCGATCGCAAGAAGGGCGCACCTTACAAGAGGCGCTGAAGGGTCGAACACGTGACCGCCTCTCCGGATTTTCGGAGACTCGGGAGGAAAGCTTGAATACCAATCCCAACAAGGTAATTGTCGTCATCGGAACGCGGCCCGAGGCGATCAAGCTGGCGCCGGTAGTGCTCGAATTGGAGAGGCATCGGACCCACTTTGAGACCAAGATCTGCGTCACAGGGCAGCACCGGGAAATGCTCGATCAGATGCTACAAGTTTTCGGCCTTCGGCCGGACTATGACCTAGGGGTGATGAAGGCGGGACAGAACCTAGCTGACGTGACGGCGGCGTGCGTAACGGGGCTCGACCGGGTCTTCCGCGACGAACGCCCGGGCCTGGTGCTTGTACAGGGGGACACGACCACGACCCTTGCCGCCTCCCTCGGCGCGTACTACCACCGTATTCCAGTTGGACACATTGAAGCCGGCCTCCGCACAGGGAAGAAGTATGATCCGTTTCCCGAAGAGGTTAATCGTCGCCTTACGTCCCACCTTGCGGATTTTCATTTCGCTCCAACGGGCGTCGCGCGAAACAACCTACTCCGAGAAGGAATCTGCCCGGAGAATATATCGGTAACAGGAAATACGGTTATCGATGCTCTCTTACTCACTCAGTCGCGCTTGGCAGGAAAACCAAGCGTGGCCGTCGATCGGTTGGGCCCGACCAACGGGCGGCGCATCATCCTAGTAACCGCTCATCGGAGAGAGAGTTTCGGTCTACCATTTCGCCGAATCTGCGAAGCGGTTCGAGCCATTGCTGAGAAACGACGCGACGTGCTTGTCATTTATCCCGTTCACCTGAATCCGAATGTGCAGAGGCCCGTGCGCGAAATTCTCGACCGGGTGCCCAATGTCAGGCTGCTCGAGCCGCTGGACTACGTCTCCTTCGTCGCCTGTATGCAACGCGCCTATATCTTGCTCACCGATTCCGGAGGGATTCAGGAAGAGGGGCCCTCGCTGGGTAAGCCAGTTCTGGTGATGCGGGAAGTTTCGGAGCGTCCTGAAGCGATTGCTGCCGGAACTGCGTGTCTCACGGGCACAGACCCGGAGCAGATTGTCGGAGCCGTGAGTTCGCTCCTTGACGACCCGGCCCGCTACAAGCAGATGACGAGCCGGCCCAATCCGTATGGCGATGGTCATGCTGCCGAGCGAATCGTCCAATTTCTCATCAGCTGGCCCAGGCGGTCGCTGGAAATCGAGGCCGCCGAACCCCCGGGGGAATGAACGAGCTCGAGCAAGGGAACACCGGGGGAGGTTATATGGGAAAGAAGCTGAACTTACTTGTAAGGAAGATGCCTTCAGAATCAAAGGAAGGTGTGTATAAGCAAGACGTTTCTCCCCAGAGGTGCCCGCCGACATTCCTGGGGATCGGTTCGATGCGATGCGGCTCCACCTGGCTCTACGAGGTCTTGAAGTGTCATCCAGATATACAGTTAACCAACCCTAAAGAAATCGGTTTCTTTTTTTCGACGCCTCAGACGATGCTGCAGCATGATCTGGACTGGTACGAAAAACACTTTGAACCGCCGAATGGAGATAAACCGAAACCAGTGCGTGGAGAAATCGCACCTGAATATACTCGGCTGAAAGCATGGCAGGTTAACCGAATCGCGAACTTATTGCCGGATCTGCGAATTATCCTGACAGTGCGGCATCCTATCGACCGGGTGTGGTCTCAAGCACTGGTGGATCTTGGATATCTGCGAGGGAGAGACATCCGCAAAATTAGTTCACTCGACTTCGTCCGCGAGATCGAGCGAGCTCACAACCAACAATTTTCCGATTACTATCACGCTATAAAAGTCTGGTCCAAGGCGTTTGGACAGGACTCGCTGCATATCGGCCTTTTCGATCAACTTCGAAACGATCCGCAGACCTTTATTAACGGCATTCTCGGGCATATCGGTGCCGCCACGCCGTGGGCCTTACCTGAGAAATTCGTTATGACAAAGGTGCACCCAACCAATAGGCTGGTACGGCACAACCGCGAGATTCCTGAGGCGGTGCAATGGTACATTGCAGATCGCTGGCTGAAGTCGACCGAACGCTTGAATGAGCTTCTGGACGGCCGCGTTTCGAACTGGGTGGATGAAATGCGTACAATTCGGGGTAGGACGCGACTAAGCTGGCGTATTCTACTGGAACTAAATCGTACCGTGCTCTCGGTTCCGGAACGGCTGGCTTACGAAACTTACCATGCGGCCCTTGATGTCAGGCTTCGGTGGCGCTGGCGGCAATTGAAAAAAGCCTATCGCTCTAATGACAGCGCTTGCGTCGCATACTAGGTGATCCCCAGGGAAAAGGTAGGTCAGTCTTAACAGCAGTTCGTCCATGATCCGGCCCTTTAGGACACGTGTTTGATTCGGCTCGAGCGCGCTGGCCGGTATGATCGCATCCCTGAGCAGGTGCGGGTGATTCCTTTACCGCTAGCCTCGACCCGGAGTTGGGCGCAAGGTGCCTCTTACGTGACATAGTACCTCAAATGGAAAAGATTCTGAGGGATCTCGCGACGAATCTGAACCTTCTTAATGGCTTACGACAGCAAGGGATGTCTGTCCGCTATTCTTGATCCCGCGTTTCCGCAATAACTTGTTAGCAATTGCGCACGCGCCGCGAAAGGGAACTTGTTATAAGATCTACGGCGGCTTCCGCAAAGCCCCGGTGCAGCGATTGGCCGAAATGAGTAGAGGAAAGGTGGTTGAGTGGCTTAAGGCAGTAGCCTGAAAAGGCTGCTATCCGACGCAAGTCGTATCGGAGGTTCGAATCCTTTCCCTGTCCGCTAAACATTAAATATGACAACGGAACTTACGAAGTGCGCGGGGGATACCTCAGTGGAAACCTGCTCAGACCGAATAAGGTTCAAAATAGGTTACGCGTCTGTTTCGCAGAGAGGCGAGAATTTCCCATCGCTCCAAACATCAAACTATTAACTCCTCATGCCTGGCATCGTTGGAATAGTCAGCCCTAGACCGCCTCGAGAGTGCCAGAATCTTGTGAAATCCATGGCGAACACATTGAGACACGAGTCGTTCTATGATTCGGGCGTGTACTCCGCGCCGGAGATCGGGATTTACGCGGGTTGGGTGGCTCACGAAAGTTCCTTCTGTGCCCGGCAGCCTTTCTTCAACGAGCGAAAAGATGTTGTGCTTCTGTTCTCGGGCGAGTGCTTCGTAGACTTGGAAATCCTGACGGACCTCAGGCAAAAAGGACATGAGCTTGAAGAGGCGGCTGGCAGCTGGCTCGTTCACCTCTATGAAGAACAGGGCGATCGCTTTTTTGGAAAACTAAACGGTTTGTTTAGCGGACTTCTAATCGACAAGAGAAAACGCAGAGCGTTCTTGTTTAACGACCGTTATGGAGTGGAGCGAGTCTATTGCCATGAAAACAGCGAGAACATCTACTTCGCCAGCGAGGCCAAAGCGCTACTTCGCGTTTTGCCAGAGCTAAGAGAGTTTGATGAAGAGGGCGTCGCACAGTTTCTAAGTTTCGGATGCACTTTGAAAGGACGGACCTTGTTTCGAGATGTCCACTTGCTTCCGGGCGGCTCAGTCTGGTCATTCGAAAACCGAAAATGTCAGAGGGCAAAGTATTTCTCGGCGGAAATGTGGGAGTCTCAACCGACTCTGACAGCTGAGACGTTTCAATCAAGATTTCAGGAGACATTCAAACGCATCTTACCCCGTTATTTGGAATCAGATTCCAAAGTTGGTATTTCTTTGACTGCCGGAGTGGATTCCAGGATAATTATGGCTTGCCTGCCGAAGGCAGGGGGCAATCCGATCTGCTATACCTTTTCAGGAGAGAAGCGAGATACTTTGGATGCGCGATTAGCGTCCCGCGTGGCGGCAGCATGCGGCCTCGAGCATCGAATTTTGCGCCTTGGTTCGGATTTCTTCTCAGAGTTCCCGTCACACGTCGATCGGACAGTTTATGCAACTGACGGTTGCCTCGGAACTTTGGGTGCTCATGAGATCTACTTGAACAATCAAGCTCGCGGCTTGTCCCCGGTTCGCTTAACAGGCGTCTTCGGCGGGGAGATACTAAGAGGAGTATCGATGTTTAAGCCGCTTCATTTTGCACGTCAGTTAGTTAATGCGGACCTCGCCGAGACAGTGACTTCCTGCATAGCCCAGTGGTCACATGATGGTGAGCATCCAGTAACGTTTACAGCCTTCCGCGAAATTCCTGAGAAGCGATTTGCAACGCCAGCGGCCAGCCGTTCTCAGACTAGCTTCCGCACTCCTTATTTAGACAACGAGATCGTCGCTCTTGCTTATCAAGCGCCAGCAACTGTTCGAACTTCAATCGACTTCCCTATGTCGGTGGTAAAGGCAAATAATCCGTCGCTCGCCACGATTCCGACCGATATGGGAGCGATTGGCGAGCCTAACCGATTTGTCGCCACGCCGAGCCTCATCTTTTCCAAAGTTGTTTGTAAAGTTGATTATCTTCGCACTGAGGGACTCCCATACGGTCTATCAAGGTTCGACTTCTTATTGACACAACTAAGTTCGGCCTTCCAAATCGCCGGGCTCCACAAATTTTTGTCTTACCGAATCTGGTTTCAACGGGAGCTGGCTCCCTATGTAAGTGGCGCCCTCAGAGATGCAAAAGTTCGCCGAAGTTCGCTTTGGAACTCCGATTTTCTCGAACACATGGCCGTCGATCACGCGGCCGGTCGAAGGAATTATATGCGAGAGATCGATGCAGTAGTCACGCTAGAAGCTATCGAGCGAATCCTCTTTCGAGATCTTCCGCGTGACCCAAACCCATAGCAAGCGCGCAAAGGCGATATGCAGAACTCAATCGCAAACGAACGGATTGTTCCCATTCTCACAGGCAAGTGAAATAGGCTATGGCGATTATCTGTCGACAATATAGCCTCTTATTCATAATGACTCCAAGGACAGCTTGCACAGCTATTGGTGACCTCCTTTGCACTCATTATGGTGGCGAATTCTTGCCGTCTGAAGATGTTCTGGACCTGCAAGGTTTTATATCTGTTCAAAAGAAACACAGCACCTTGCAGGAACTCTTCAAACACAAAATTCTGGCGCCGCAAGAAGCCAAATCGCTGCTAAAAATCGCCGCCGTCCGGAATCCATTCGATAGCTTGGTTTCTCTTTACTATAAACAACGATTGAAGTACCAACCGCTGCTTGCTGATCCATCTTCGTGGGTAAATCGTTCTGTTGGTTACGCGGGGCATATGCGTTACGCGCAAACACATACCTTTAACGAATGGGTTTTGAAGGTGTCCTACAGGAAGCTTATCAAGAATTTTTTAAGACTTCGGCCATCCATGTTTGCCGGCTATACGACAGGGATGGACGTGGTTCTGCGATATGAAAGTATCGAGAGAGATCTGAAGGCGGCATTTAATAGAGCAGGGATCCCTTGGAAGGCAGATCTACCAAAGGTAAATCGTACGGACGAAAGGAGTGGTGGAGATTATCGATCACTGTATTCTCACGCTTCGGCCCTAATCGTTAAGTTGGCCTACGCTTACGATTTAAAGACGTACGGTTACCAGTTTTGATCGCGGGTTTCTTTAGTTTGAGAATACTGAAATTCTGTCTCGTGGCGGAAGACAAGGCCGACCTTTACCTACGGGATGCCCCCGACGATGGAATGGGACACGGCGCCGGCGCAATGTATTATTGAGCGGCCGGTGGAAAGATTTACACGCTGGACGGTAAGCTACTGCGGTACGGGAAGCGTGATCTGAAGAATCTGGCGATTATGACCGTGGGCGATTGTGACTTTGATTGGGTGCCGCTCATTTCGGAAGCAGATTGGCAAACTGCGGCAATAATGACTTAACCACGCCAAGCGGCGAAGAACAGAATCTGCTGAGACCTGTTGCCGGAATCGGTCGCGATGGAAACACTAATTATCAAGCTTGGGGCAACTGGCGACGTCGTGAGAACGACGCCCCTTCTTCGTCGGTTCCAGGGTCAGGTTACATGGTTAACGGCGCCAATGAATCTCGAGCTGGTGCGCGGTATACATAGCCGTCTGCGATGTTTTTCCTGGGACAACCGGACGTCCGCGTTGGATAGAGACTACGACCTGGCGATAAACCTGGAGGATACGATCGATGTCGCGCAATTCCTGAAGTCGGTTCGGGCGACCGAAGTTTTTGGCGCATACCTCAAAGCCGACAATTCACTGGGATATACAGAAAACTCGAGGCAATGGTTCGACCTGAGCTTGATTAGCTCTAACGGTCGAGAGGAGGCTGATCGACTGAAATTTCGCAATCGGCGAACATACCAGGAAATGATTTTCAACGGGCTGCGGCTCTCCTTTGCCGGCGATACCTATCTGCTGCCTGATCCCATAGAAACGGGATTGACAGGGGACGTCGCCATCGCCGCCGACTCGGGTAAAGTTTGGCCAATGAAAAAGTGGGCACATTACTCAGAGTTGAAGGAGCGACTTCAAGAACAAGGCTGGAGGGTAAATATATTACCGAAGAGACCTTTGCTCCTGGAGCATTTGGCCGATGTGAAGAATCATCGATGTCTGGTTGGAGGCGACAGCCTTCCCATGCATCTGGCCCTCGGAACAGGCACGCGATGCGTCACTTTGTTCAACTGTACGAGCCCCTGGGAAATCTACGACTATGGCATTCAAAAGAAAATAGTTTCGCCGCTGCTTGGGGAGTTCTTTTACAAACGTGGGTACGATCGGCGGGCAACAACGGCTATTACTGTGGAAGAAGTTGAGAATGCGGTTCTCACGCAGCTTGAGAAAGCTGGGTCTGCGCCGAAGCACATCATGGTGGAATGACACCGCATCTCAGAGATCAGAGGTCAGACGTCAGAGGTCAGAGAACGGCCCCCGCCTCCGTGGAGCCTACGGCTCGGAGGGAGGCCGAAGCGGTAGACACCGACGGCATCGAGGGCCGACAAGAACCAGGGATTGCGGGTCGTCAATCGCAAATCAGCGATCAGCGATCAGCAATCAGAATTGCCCTCCTCACCGGCGGGAGCGACAAGCCTTACGCCCTAGGGATGGCAGCGGCACTCACATCAGAAGGAATATTGGTCGATTTCATTGGTAGTGACGACCTAAATGTGCCGGAGGTAGTCACCAATCATCGAGTGAATTTTCTTAACCTGCGAGGAGACCAGCGGACGGATGCGAGTTCTTTTGCGAAAGCGCTGCGAGTACTAAAGTATTATATAAAACTCATTGGTTATGCGGCGATAGCACAACCAAAGCTGTTTCACCTACTCTGGAACAATAAGTTCCAGTTCTTCGATCGAACTCTGTTAATGCTCTATTACAAGTTGCTCGGCAAAAAGATCGTTTTCACTGCCCACAATGTGAACGCAGGCAAACGGGATTTAAATGATTCGTGGCTGAATCGACTTTCACTCAATATTCAATACCGATTGAGCGATCACATATTCGTTCATTCCGAAAGTATGAAAAGGCAGCTTGTGTCTGAGTTTGCTATTGCGGAGCGGAAAGTGAGTGCGATTCCGTTTGGCATCAATAATACTGTTCCGAACACGGCTATTTCAAGTACGGCGGCAAAACAGCACCTCGGGATAAACGGCGGCGATAAGGCGATGCTTTTCTTCGGGCATATCGCTCCTTACAAAGGGCTCGAATATTTGGTCGCTGCTTTTACCCAACTGGTGAAGGATGACGAGAGTTATAGACTTCTTATTGCCGGCGAGATCAAGCGACGTCGCGATTACTGGAATGACATCCAGAAGACCATTGCTGAGAGTGAAATCGGTCATCGAATCACAAGCCGAATTGAGTATATTCCAGACGAAGAGGCAGAATTATACTTCAAAGCAGCTGACGTTCTAATTCTGCCGTACGCGCGAGTGTTTCAAAGCGGTGTGCTTTTTTTGGGCTATAGCTTTGGGTTACCTGCAATTGCCGCCGACGTCGGCTGCATAAAAGAAGAAATCGGTGAAGGCGAAACTGGTTTAGTTTTTAGACCACAGGATCCAGCTGACCTGGCGAGGACCATCAGGCAGTACTTCGGCAGCACACTATTTGGTGAACTCGAAAGCCGGCGAGGACAGATCAAGGCATATGCTAACGAACGATACTCATGGTCCAAAGTCGCCGCGATAACAACGTCGGTCTACTCGAGTCTCTAAGCTGATTCCCGCCCTCTTAACGATGAAGCCTTTGGTTTCAATTCTGATTCCTGCATACAATGCGGAGCGATGGATCTCGGACACGATCAAGTCGGCGCTCGATCAAACATGGCCGAGAAAAGAGATCATCATTGTCGACGATGGCTCTCGCGATCAGACGTTTCGAATCGCCCAGCAGTTCGCTTCAAAGAATGTCTCCGTTGTCACGCAAGAAAACTACGGTGCGTCGGCAACCAGAAACAAGGCCTTCAACCTATGCCAGGGAGATTACATCCAATGGCTCGACGCTGACGATCTGTTGACACCAGCTAAAATTGCCGAGCAGATGGCGGCATCAGAGTGTTACGGAAGCAAACGGACGCTTTTCTCGTCAGCCTGGGGACGATTCTATTACCGAATTGAAAGGGCCATTTTTACCCCCACCTCGCTGTGGTGTGATCTGTCGCCCGTAGAATGGTTGGTGCGGAAGATGGGACAGAATCTTCACATGCCGCCGGCGACCTGGCTCGTATCTCGCAAATTGACTCAAATGGCGGGACCTTGGGACACGCGGTTGTCGTTGGATGACGACGGAGAATATTTTTGCCGGGTCGTTTTGGCGAGCGATGGCATCCGGTTTGTGCCGGACACCAAGGTATTCTATCGCAGATCAGGTTTCGGCAGTTTGAGCATCAAAGATGAGTCGCAGAAGAAATTAGAGTCACAGGTCCTTTCGATGCAATTGCACATCGGTTATGTTCGTTCATTGGAAGATAGTGAGCGAGTGCGAGCAGCCTGTCTCAATTACTTGCAGAGCCGCTTTCTTCGGTTCTACCCAGAGCGGCTTACCTTTGTTAACGAGTTGCAAGAGCTGGCGTCAAGCCTCGGTGGCCGATTGGAGGCTCCTCGATTACCATGGCATTACTCCTGCATGCAAAAAGTGTTCGGCTGGACGGTGACGAAACGAACCCGACAGTATTACAATCGGTTGAAATCGTCAGTTATAAGATCTTGGGATCAAGCGCTCTTTCATTTGGAACACCGGAAACTGGCAACCACGGCGGGCGGTTGTCGTGTGGAGTCAACGGTTTGAGGGGTATCTCTGCTACTTGACGCTAAATCGGAAAAAATCCTTCAATTCCGTTGGTCGCGAGTCAGGGTCGCGACGGGGCTAAGCTGTTCATCGGTCGATTAATCCTTCGCTGCGCTTTCTGTTGTCATCGGCCTGTTCAGTGACCATTTGATACTTGCGATGGTGCTGATCTTGCTCTGCTAAATCAACTGCATACCTTCGTATGCGGTTTAATCCGCAAGCGCTGGTAGCCATTCGTCTCTGGAGAGTGTGCGAGAAATAAAAAAGACTCAAAGCCGAATCATGCAAAATAGCGATAAGAATGACTGCAAGTATGTCTTTGTGTGCGGTCTGCAGCGAAGCGGGACCAGCATGCTCGGCCGTAATCTCGCAAGGTTGGAAAACTGTACCGGCTTCAAGAATACGGGCGTGCTCCAAGATGAAGGGCAGTACCTTCAGAATGTTTACCCAACGGATCGTGCGTATGGTGGCACGGGCAGATACGGATTCGATCCACGGGCGCACCTGACGGAGACATCGGCTTTATTGACACCGGAGAACATAGCTAAACTCCGAAAGAGTTGGCATTCACATTGGGATAAAGACAAGAGGATCTGCTTGGAAAAAACACCGGGTAATCTGATCATGACACGGTTTCTGCAAGCAGCCTTCCCCGATGCTTACTTCATTATCATCAGACGACATCCAGTAGCAGTGAGTATGGCGACTCAGAGATGGAAAGTAACCTTGAGCTCGCTCTATCGTCTGTTTGAACACTGGCTTTGTTGCTACGGTATTTTCGACGAAGACAAGAAATATTTGAAACGCGTTTATGAGCTAAAGTACGAAGATTACATCCAAAATCCGGATAAGTATCACAAGGAGATCGCTCAGTTCATTGGCACGCGCGTTCCCGAGGCTCCCAAGGAAGATACATTTCGTTCTGTGACGCAGTGGCCTCCGACGAATTTGCGGGTGCCGGAGCGTGCGATGGAAGAAGCGAGCCGCGCCTACAACGAAAAATATTTCGATCGCTGGTCGAACCTTCTGAAGAACTCTCTCTTCAAAAGTTATTATCGATATATCGCCACGAAGTACGAGGCCGGTGTTGCCAAGTACGGCTATTCGCTCATTAAAGATTTCGGTCTAAGCGAGAAGGTGCTGCAAGATTGTAAAGTCTCCGGTGCGGTTGGCTCTTTGTATTGTCTCGGGGCAGATACTGGCGCCTTCATGCGGCGCCTTTCGATTCGCTCCAAGGGGCGAATCAGAGTGACAGCCAAGGCCATTCTACCGGAATTTGTTGTGACTAAGATCAGACAGGCGAGGGAGAGACAGTCTTTAAGTAACGATCGCGCAGAAGCCAGAGGATAGAGGACATAGACGAGAGGACAGAAGACAGAAGGCGGAGGACAGCGGCAGGAGTACGGAATTTCGCATTTATCGATAATGCCGATGCCGCCGACAATCATGCATGGTCGTCAGTTGCGTTCTTATGATAAGGCATCGCAAAAATTGTGGGGCCTCTTTACGCGTAAGGAACGCTGGGGATTATCATGGCGCGGTTGGCTGCTAGTCATGTCGACCGCGCTGACGGTCGCTTATTTCGCGTTTTTGAATGTTTACCCTTTTCTTGCAACGACGCAGCGAGTGGACACGAACGTGCTTGTTGTTGAAGGATGGGTCCACAAGTATGCCATCCGATCAGCCGTAGAGGAGTTCAAGGCCGGTTCCTATCAACTCGTCTTTACAACCGGTGGTCCGGTCGTTGGAAATGGAGGTTACATCAATGATTACAACACCGCTGCCAGCGTGGGCGCCGAACTCCTAAAGAACTTCGGACTTCCGAGTGAATCTCTTCAGATGGTCCCTTCGCGGGTGATGGATCGAGACAGAACATACAGTTCTGCAGTCGCATTGCGAAACTGGTTTCGTGATCACAATATGCCAGTGCGGAGCTTCAACGTTCTAACTCAAGACTTTCACGCTCGCCGAACGCAGCTTCTTTACCAGAAAGCGTTCGGCAAAGGAGTCGCAATCGGCATCATCGCTGTCCCCAGTCCGGATTACGATTCGATGCATTGGTGGCGTTACAGCGAAGGTGTTGAAGAAGTTATCACCGAAGGCGTCGCTTACGTCTACGCCAAGTTTTTCTTTCTCCCCTCGCAAAGTGATGAGGTGATGGATCGAGCTCTTGGCGACCTGGGGAGAGGCTCGCGTCCACCGTCACAAACATCCAACCGCATTAGCGAAACAATAAAATTAAGAAGCTATAAAATTAACGTTGCGGAAGCGCTGGTTTCTTATTAGCATAAAAAAAGATTGAGTTCTATCGATGCGTTATAAGGCATTAAGATCACGCGGGGCGGTGAAAGTATCATCCATTTTTGCCGGAATTATCGCAGCTGTAAGTCTGGGAGCGATTGGGTCTGCACGAGCGACCACCATCGATCTTGATCTCGGAACTCCCCCTCATGTCACGTCCAAGGTTACCAATTCTTTTGATGCACTGAACGGGACAGTTTTGCAGGGTCAGACCCTCTCGCTCGATTTCACGTTTTCGCACGCGGAGTTTGTCCGGCTTTTTAGCGTTACGCCTAAATCATTTATCGCCCTACTGAAATTGCAAACAAACAGCCCCGGCACGCTCGATTTCCCGAACGGGACAGGGTTTTTGGTCGATCAGCAGGGTAACCCGCTGCAGCTGCCTCAGGAGCTAGGAAGCGCCGCGGGGGATAATGGCTTGCTGTCCAGCGGTCTCTTGCCTCTTTTGCTTGGGGATTTACAAAGCCCTCTCGATTTCTTTGGGGTCCATTTCGATCTGACGCTTCCAGTGGCTCCCTCCATCTCCATCACGGGCGAAGAGTTTCTGTTCAAGTCCGATGGCAATGCGCCATTCGGCGTCGGTCCCGGTGTCCCGAGCGACATTGTTCCGGATGGGGGTAGTACAGCGCTTTTTCTCGCAACCACACTCGCTGCGTTGATTTCGACGAGGGCGTGGGTCACGTCCACCAGATAAGCCTGTTCGATTCCGGAAACAGCCTTCAGATCGAGTCTGTCGAGAGCTAGTCAGGCCGTTCCCTGAGCTGCATTTATCGTTGTTCACTTCATGGCTGCGTCCACGCAATCAGGTGTAGATCTGAAG
>Ga0065705_10004360_pt1 | contig 20391 bp, 16 predicted proteins | sample SwibulcommuniRL2_FD_59092 | JGI IMG/M metagenome (GOLD analysis project Ga0065705, IMG submission 59092) | Bulk soil microbial communities from switchgrass field near Rose Lake, East Lansing, Michigan, USA - RL2 Bulk Soil v2 (version 2) | ecosystem: Environmental > Terrestrial > Soil >...
GCGGAGGATCCCGGCCGTCTCGTCGGGAGGGAAGAGCGCGACGTGATCATCACGCCGCATCCGGGTGAGATGGCGCGGCTCATCGGTTCATCGATTGACGACGTTCAGGCAAACCGTATCGATGTCGCCACCGATTTCGCCACGACCCATCGTGTGTACGTGGTGCTCAAAGGCCACCGCACGATCATCGCGACGCCGGAAGGACACGTGTACATCAATCCGACGGGCAATGCCGGGATGGCGACGGGAGGCACGGGTGACGTGCTCACGGGGACGATTGCCGCCTGGCTGGCTCAGCTCCTGGACGCTGAAGCGGCCTGCCGCCTCGCCGTGTTTCTGCACGGTGCCGCTGGTGATCTCGCCGAGGCCGAGGAGGGCCAGGTGGCGATGATGGCCACCGACGTGATCGCGCATCTCGGCGATGCTTTGAATCACCTCTGCAATCCTGACCAGACGGAAGATTAGTCGTTCGCGGTTGGTGGTGCGTGGTTGCGGATCGCGTGACGGCTTCGGAGGAGGAAACGCAGGCTGTTGCGCGCGAACTCTCCGCAACGCTCCGGGCTGGCGATGTGCTGCTGGTTTCAGGCGATCTCGGCGCGGGGAAGACGACCTTTGTGCGTGGTCTCGCGGAGGGACTCGGGATCAATCCGCGCGAGGTCAGCAGCCCGACGTTCACGCTGGTGCACGAGTACCGCGGCGACGGGCTGACGCTGTACCACGCCGACCTCTACCGGCTTGAAAGCGCGGCAACAGATGATCTCGGACTCCAGGAGATTGGTGTGAAAGATGGCGTCCTGGCCATTGAATGGCCGGATCGCCTGACGCACGAATTGCCGGGAGCGATGCTGGTGAGGCTCGACGTGGTGGGCGACGCCTCGCGTCGTATCACGATTGGGCCGGCTGAAGCCGGCCCCCACGATCGTATGTAGAGGCCGGCTTTAGCCGGCCTTACTCCATCCGGTAATTCGGCGCTTCCTTCGTGATCTGCACGTCGTGAACGTGGCTTTCACGGGCGCCCGCGGGCGTGATGCGAATCAGCTTTGCTTTGCGCTGCAGCTCGGAAATCGACGCGCTCCCGCAGTACCCCATTCCGGCCCGGAGACCACCTACGAGCTGGTGAATCATCGCAGCCACGCTGCCCTTGTGCGCGACGCGACCCTCGATCCCTTCCGGCACCAGTTTGTCCGACGCGCGGCCGCCTTCGAGATCGAACTCGTCCTGGAAATACCTGTCGCGGCTGCCCCGGCGCATCGCGCCGATCGAACCCATTCCGCGGTACTCCTTGTAGCTGCGGCCCTGGAAGAGGATCAGTTCACCGGGACTCTCATCGGTGCCGGCAAACAGGTTCCCGATCATCGTGCAGCTGGCGCCCACGGCGAGAGCCTTGACGATATCGCCCGAGTAGCGGATGCCGCCGTCGGCGATGATCGGCACGTTTCGGGCTGACGCGGCGCGGGCGCAGTCCATAATCGAGCTGATCATCGGCACGCCGATGCCGGCGACCACGCGCGTGGTGCAGATCGAGCCGGCACCGATGCCTACCTTCACCGCGTCGACCCCCGCGTCAATCAGCGCGTCGGTTGCTTCGGGTGTCGCCACGTTGCCGGCGACCAGTTCCGTGTTCGGGAACTCGCGCCGCACCCGCGCAACCATATCGATGACGCCCTGCGAATGTCCGTGGGCGGTGTCCACGACGAGTACGTCGACGCCGGCCGCAACCAGTGCCTGCGCCCGCTCGAACGCATCCCTGCTGACACCGATGGCGGCCCCGCAGCGAAGTCTTCCGAGTGCATCCTTGCAGGCGATTGGATACTTCACCGCTTTCTGAATGTCCTTGACCGTGATGAGTCCCTTCAGGCGGTAGTCGCGATCGACGACGAGCAGTTTCTCGACTTTGTGCTGGTGGAGGATCTCGCGGGCCTCGTCCAGTGTCGTTCCGACCGACACGGTGTACAGCGGGTCTTTAGTCATCACCTCATCGATCGCGCGGTTCACGTTCGTTTCAAAGCGCAGATCGCGATTCGTGAGGATGCCTACGAGTCGCCCTTCCTTGCTGCCGTCATCGGTAATCGGCACGCCCGAGATGCGGTACTTCTTCATCAGCTCGTGCGCTTCATAGATACGGTTGCCCGGCGCGAGCGTAATCGGATTGACGATCATGCCGCTCTCGGAGCGCTTCACGCGGTCGACTTCTGACGCCTGCTCTTCGATTGAAAGGTTCTTGTGGATGACCCCCAGCCCGCCGTGCTGCGCAAGCGCGATCGCGAGCGCCGATTCCGTCACAGTGTCCATCGCGGCGCTGACGAGCGGCACGTTCAGCCGGATATTGCGCGTCAGGCGTGTCGAGATGTCGACCTGCGTGGGCAGCACGCTCGAGTGCTGCGGCACGAGGAGGACGTCGTCAAATGTCAGCGCGGTGGTGAGTTCGGTGCTGGTAGGAAGAAGGGTGAGCGAGCCGGTTTTCAATTCCATATCATGCCGCCTGCCCGTGGCACTTCTTGTACTTCTTGCCGCTGCCGCAGGGGCACGGGTCGTTACGGCCGACCTTCGGCTCTTCACGGCGCACGGTCTTGATCACATCATCGCCGCCGGTACGCGCAGGCACCGGGCCTTGTCTCGATGAGGCCGGCCCTGGCGACGGCAGCATGGCAGCGGCCGTCGCGCGGCCCGTCCCGAACGCGGAAGCCGCTTCGGCCTTGTTCATCGTGATCGGCGTAGCGCGGCGTGCGACGGGACGCGGCGCCGGGGGCGTGTCGTCGCTCGCCACGGGACGCAGCCACATGATGTAGCGGACCATCTCTTCCTCGACCCGCGTCTTCATATCCGTAAACAAATCGAAGCTCTCGCGCTTGTACTCGACGAGCGGATCGCGCTGGCCATATCCGCGAAGGCCGATGCCTTCTTTCAGGTGGTCCAGTGAATAAAGGTGATCTTTCCACTGCGCATCGACGATCTGCAGCATGATGTCGCGCTCGACGCGCCGCAGCAGTTCGGGACCAACCAGCTTCTCCTTCTCCTCGTAACNCGTTTTGATCAGCTTCCAGATTTCGTCGCCGATCTCGTCCGAGTTNAGGTCATCGAGCTTCAGTGCAGCGAGCTGCGTCGGCTCGANACCAAAAATCCGCGACGCTTCGCGGCGTAGGGCCTCGAGATCCCACTCGTCGAGATCCACCTGCTTACCCGCAAATCGCTCGATCTGCTCGTCGAGGAGATCTTCCGCGAGCGCCAGCAGGTACGCGCGCGTGTCAACCAGCTCCTCCTCGGATAGATGAATCTGACCGACGAGGATCTCGCGCCGCAGCGTGTAAATGCTCTCACGCTGCTTGTTCATCACGTCGTCGTACTCGAGCAGATGTTTGCGGACGGAGAAGTTCTGCGCTTCCACCTGCTTCTGCGCGCGCTCGATTGCGCGGGTGACCATCCCGTGTTCGATGGGCACGCCTTCTTCCATCCCGAGCCGCTGCATCAGGCCGGAGATGCGATCCGAGCCGAAGATGCGCATCAAGTCGTCTTCGAGCGAGAGATAGAAGCGCGAGGAGCCAGGATCACCCTGCCGACCCGCGCGGCCGCGCAGCTGGTTGTCGATGCGCCGTGCTTCGTGGCGTTCGGTGCCGAGGATATGGAGCCCGCTAAGGTTCACGACGTCCTCGTGCTCGGCGTCGGTCAGTCGCCTGAAGTGCGAAAAGATCCGCTCCCAGTCAGAACGCGGCACGCGGTAGAAGCCGTCGACGTGGAAGAAGTAGACGAATTCTTCGTCGTCGACGAACTTCTCTTCACCCTTCGACAGCCGTTCCGCAACTTCCTCAGACAACGTCTGCTGCCGCGCCATATGCTCGGCATTGCCACCGAGCAGAATGTCCGTTCCGCGGCCGGCCATGTTGGTCGCAATCGTGACGTTTCCCTTACGGCCCGCCTGCGCGACGATCTCTGCTTCCTGCGCGTGGTACTTGGCGTTGAGCACCACGTGCTTGATGCCGCGCTTGCGCAGAAGACCGGACAGGCGTTCCGACTTCTCGATCGAGACCGTGCCGACCAGCGTCGGCCGTCCGCTCGCCTGCTTGTCCAGAATGTCGTTGACGATCGCGTCGTACTTCTCGCGTTCCGTGCGGTAGACGAGATCCGGCTCTTCGACCCTTTTGAGCGGACGATTCGTCGGGATGACGATGACGTCGAGGTTGTAAATCTTGGCGAACTCCGGCGCCTCTGTTTCCGCCGTACCTGTCATCCCGGACAACTTGCCGTACTTGCGGAAGTAGTTCTGAAAGGTGATCGTCGCAAGGGTCTGGTTTTCGCGCTCGATCTTGACCTTTTCCTTCGCCTCGACGGCCTGATGAAGACCATCGCTCCATCGCCGGCCGGGCATCAATCGGCCGGTGAATTCGTCGACGATCACGACGCCGCCATCCTTGATCATGTAGTCGACGTCGAGACGGAAGAGCGTGTGGGCACGCAGGCCCTGATGTACGTGATGGAGTAGCGGCATGTTGGCGGGATCGTAGAGACCGTTCGATCCCGGCACGAGGCGGTGGGCGAGCATCTGCTCGGCTTTCGCCATGCCCGTCTCCGTCAATGTCACTGTCTTGTGTTTTTCGTCGACGATGTAGTCGCCGGTTTTTTCCAGCTCTTCGCGGTCCTCGGACTTGACGTTGCCCTGAGTGACCGCCCCTTTCTTCAGTCGCGGAATGATCCGGTCGACTTCGTAGTACAGGTCAGTGGATTCCTCAGCGGGGCCGGAGATGATCAGCGGCGTTCGCGCTTCGTCGATGAGGATGCTGTCGACTTCGTCGACAATCGCGTAGTGGTGGCCGCGCTGCACCATTGACGCGAGATCGAATTTCATGTTGTCGCGCAGGTAATCGAAGCCGAACTCGTTGTTGGTGCCGTAGGTGATGTCTGCGCCGTAGGCTACCTGTCGCTGTTGGTCCGTCAGTTCGTGCTGAATGACGCCGACACTCATACCGAGGAAGCGGTAGAGACGTCCCATCCACTCCGAGTCACGGCGTGCCAGGTAATCGTTGACGGTAACGACGTGGACGCCTTTCCCCTCCAGCGCGTTCAGGTATGCGGGTAGCGTGGCAACGAGCGTCTTGCCTTCGCCGGTCTTCATTTCGGCGATCGTTCCGACATGAAGCACCATGCCGCCGATTAGCTGCACGTCGAAGTGCCGCATGTTCAGAACGCGCTTGCCGGCCTCGCGAACCACTGCGAACGACTCGACGAGCACGTCGTCGAGCGGCTCGCCCGCGCCGACGCGTTTCTTGAACTCCTCGGTCTTGTGCCGGAGCTGTTCGTCGCTGAGCGCCTGGATCTGCGGTTCGAGCGCACCGATCTCGGCTACGAGTGGACGGAGGCGCTTGATTTCGCGCTCGTTTTGGGTGCCGATGACCTTCGCGAGAATTTGACCGAGCATTACCTGCAGGACGCGCCGTTCGCGCGACGCGTATCAACCTAGTTTACGGGAAAACGGTAGGCGGACCTAAAAGGTCGGCCCCGCACATGCCCACGCGGCGCGGACCTTTCCAGGTCCGCGATCCCAATCACTGGGCGCGGGGCTTCTGCTGCGAGAGAAGTTGGAGCGGGTTGAGCAGCTTGCCGCTGGCAAGCACCTCGTAATGCAGGTGATATCCGGTGGATCGGCCGCTGTTGCCGACGTGGCCGATGATGTCGCCTCGTCTGACCTTGGCGCCTTCCTTGACGCTGTAATTGAGCAGATGCCCGTACCGCGTCTGGAGCCCGAAGCCATGATCGAGAACGATCAGGTTGCCGTAGCCGCCTTCAAAACCGACGTGCGTGACCGTGCCATCCGCGGTCGCGAAAACCGGTTGGCCGCGCTCACCGGCGATGTCAAGGCCAGAGTGGAAGTCGGCGCCACCGGTGATTGGATCGGAGCGGCGTCCCATAGTGGAGGAAAGCCACCCTTTTGCGGGCCAGATTGATGGCGTTGCCGCGGCAAGCGCATTTCGCCGATCGACGAAACGGCTGACGACGCTCAGACGCGATTCGAGGCTCTCAAGGAGCGTACGCAGCAGTCCGAATGTGTCTTCCGGCGTTCCAAGCGACGAAACCGTCCGCTGCGCTGTCCTGTCGGCCTCGGTGCTGCCGCCCATCGCGCTCGCTTTCACGAGCGCGGGAAGTTTGTCCATCGTCTTCGCCACATTAGGATCGAGCGCCGATCGCGCACTGATGTCGGCGATCGCGGCTTCGAGCGATGTGATCTGTGTGGTGAGTTCGTCGGTTGCGGAGCGGAAGCTCTCGTTCTCGGCTTCAAGGGCGCGATGGCTCACCTGCAGATCCGCGACGTCGCTCTTCGCCTTCCACGCGGCACCGATACCAATCAGCACAGGAACGGTGAGCACCATTCCCGAAATGACGAGCACCGGCCGCAGCGACACAGTAGCGCGTCGCACAACACCGGAGCTCCGATCGGCCACAATAATCGTGTAGCGCTTTGAAGGCATGCAGAGTTCGATTTTGCGCTGGGGGTCGGGGGGGCCCCTCGGTAGAGCTCACCGCGCGGCGGCGAACAGACTAACACATGGTTTCGGGAAAAAGTGACGAAAACCTTAACTGTGGCGAAGACCCGGCGAAAACTCCCGATGTGTTCACGCAACGACACGATACTGCAGCGCCTCCGCCACATGTTGCCTCTCCACGCGCTCGCATGACGCGAGGTCTGCGATTGTTCGCGACACCTTCAGCACCCTGTCATAGCCACGCGCGCTGAATCCGAGTTGCTTGGCCGCAGAGAGCAGCAATCCACGCCCTTTTACGTCGGGCGCGCAATAGGTCTCCACTGCCGTGCCGCGCAGATCGGCGTTCATGCGTGGTCCCTCAGGACCGTAACGCGCGTGCTGAACTCGACGTGCCCCGACGACACGCTGCCGGACGTCGTTCGAAGCCTCCCCGGGTGCGGCGTCGGCAATCGCCGCAATCGGCACAGCGGGCACTTCCACGATCAAATCGATGCGGTCGCGAAGCGGTCCAGATATGCGGCCGTTGTAACGCGCGATATCGGCGGGCGTGCACCGGCAGATGCGCCGTTCCTCGCCTCGAAACCCGCAGGGGCACGGGTTCATGGCGGCAACGAGCACAAAGCGAGCAGGAAAAACGGCGGCGCGGGCGGCGCGCGCGATTGTCACGCGACCTTCTTCGAGCGGTTGTCGCATCACTTCAAGGACGCGGCGATCGAACTCCGGCATCTCATCGAGGAAGAGGACACCGTTGTGCGCCAGCGAGATCTCACCAGGGCGAGGAATCGAACCACCCCCAACGAGCGCGACGTTCGAGATAGTGTGGTGCGGAGCCCTAAACGGACGCCACGTTAATAGCCCTGAACCGGAAGGAAGCGTTCCGGCAACCGAGTGAATGGCGGTGCACTCGAGTGCTTCCTCGAAGGTCAGTGGAGGAAGGATGCCGGGCAAACGGCGAGCAAGCATCGTCTTGCCCGCGCCCGGTGGACCGACCAGCAGAAGGTTGTGACCTCCGGCGGCCGCGATTTCGAGCGCGCGTCGTGGAAGCAACTGGCCCCGTACGTCGGCAAGATCTCCGTCGCACCGCGTCGCGGTCATCTCCGGAGGTGAGCTGCGTCTCCCTGGCGTTCCCGGGGATCGCAGCGCGTCGAGAGCGTCGGCGAGTGATCGCGCGACACAGACGATCAGGTCCTCGACTACCGACGCTTCCGCGGCATTCTGCGGCGGCAGCAATAGCCGCGTGACGCCAAGACGCCGAGCCGCGACTGCGATCGGGAGCACGCCCCGAATGGCGTTGATGCCGCCGTCAAGTGAGAGCTCTCCTAGAACCAGCGTGTCGTCGAGCGCCGCTGGAGCGAGTTGGCCGGTCGTCGCCAGAACTCCAAGGGCGATCGGTAGATCGAACGAAGACCCTGCTTTGCGGACATCGGCGGGTGCAAGGTTGACAGTGATTCTGTGGGGAGGGAATTCGAATCCGGAATTCCGGATCGCGAGGCGCACTCGATCACGGCTTTCGCGAACGGTCGTGTCGGGCAGTCCCACCATTGTGAAGGATGGGAGGCCGAATGAGACGTCCACTTCTATTTGGACGGGATAGGCCTCGACACCAAAGACCGCCGCCGATCGCAATCGCGAAAGCACGCCTGGCGGAATGCAAACGACTGAACTCGGAAAACTTCAAGGATTCCCGGATGTGGCGAGTTTGACGTGCAGAAACTGCGACGTCGAGACAAACGGCGTGCATCGCTTTCTGCGATGCGCCCGGAGGAGGAGGAACCAAGAGCGAGAACGGTCTAGCGGGTCGCGATGGCCGCCGAGCGGCTCGTGAGAATCGTCAATCGCTGGCCGACGCGCACCGTATTGCTGCGCAGGTCGTTCCACTTCTTGAGCGCGGCGACGCTGGTTTCAAACACACGCGCAATCGACGAGAGCGTGTCGCCGCGCTTCACGCGGTAGACCAGCTTGGACTGAGCGGCGGCCTCAGTCGCGCTCGGGACGGTCGCGCTGGCGACGACGACGGGATCGATGCGGCGGGTCTCGACCAGCGGCGCCGGATTATCCGTTCTCGCGGCGAGCAACAACGTCGGGGCGCGCGGAACGATCAACTGCTGGCCCGGTGTCACGCGGGAACTGATCGAGAGATAGTTTGCTTCCGCGAGATCGGCACGGCTCACCTTCAGCTTCCGCGAGATGGAGAGCAGCGTCTCGCCGCTACGCACGGTGTGCCAAGTGAGGTTTGTGACGTCACCCGAATCAGCCAGCTTCGTGCGGACGATATCTGCCGTCCCCTCAGGAACCTTCAACTCGTAATTCGTCGAGCGGACGGGCGTGGTCCAGCGGCGAAGTTCAGGATTCAAATCCTGGATCGCGTCGGCACTGGTGCCAATCCACTCGGCAATGCGGCGAAGATCCACCGCGACCGGCAGTGTGACGGTTTCGAACTTCGGTTGGTCGATCGGCTCGGGCGTGATTTCCATCCCGTACTGCCCCGGGTTACGAGCGACGATGACGGCAGCGAGAATCAGCGGAACGTAATCGCGGGTCTCTCGCGGCAGATACCGTCGCGACGCGCTGAGTTTCCAGAAATCGCGCACGCCGCCGGATCGCTTGATCGCGGTCTGTATCCGCCCTGGTCCGCCGTTGTACGACGCCAGAGCCAGGTGCCAGTCCCCGAACGTGGAGTAGAGAGTCTTGAGGTACTTGGCAGCGGCCCGCGTCGCCTTCTCCGGTTCCGCTCGCTCATCGATGTACCAATCGTGCTGCAGGCCGTTTTCGAGCGCGGTGCCGCGCATGAACTGCCACATCCCTTTGGCCTTGGCGCGTGACAGTGCATCAGGCTTGAACGCGCTTTCGACGAGCGGCACGTAGGCGAGGTCGAGCGGCAGTCCCTCGGCACGGAACACATCCTGAATCATGGGGAGATACTGAGCGCTGCGACTCAGGCCATCCTGCAGGTACCCGCGTAACCGGCCCGTGAACAGCTCGACGAACGAAAGAACACGGGCGTTGAGCGGAATTGAGATGTCGTGGTCCGTCGATTGAAGATCTTCGGCGACCGCCTGACGTGTCGCAGCCGACGGTTCCCCCGGCGACGTGGACAGCGCCAGCAGGTCGTCGATGGACGCGGACTCGTACTTCTTCTCGGTGAACCCGTCGCCCTGCGCGAGCGATGTCAGTTCCGCGGCGCTGATTCGTTCGACCAGGCGATCGAAATGCTCTCGTATCCTCGGCTCCGATCTCGCGCCGTAGGGGGATTGCAGCAGCACCTCGAGAGCCTTATTGAACTCGAGGCGCGCCGATTCGAGATGTCCACGCTGGAGCTCCGCCTGCCCAGCCGCAAAATGGCTGTTCGACAGCGCGATCAGATCGGCAATAGGGTCCGTCGCGAGTTGCGGTGAGACAGGTGCCGACACCAGAACCGGGCCGATCACAGCCGGCCGCGAGGTAGACGTCGTAGCCACCTGGGCACGCGTTGCGCACCCTCCAAAAACCGCCGCCAGAGAGAGAAGTGCCGCCGGGAGGAGGTGGGCTCTCAGCACGGCCGTAAGCCTAGCATCCGGTCGGGTGGTGGTCAACAATAAGTCCAATAGACTCAGCAATTGGCAGTCTTTCGCGTGAATTTCTGCGCCATTCTTACCGGGGCCAGCCGGCCTCGACGAAGACCTTCTGAGCTTCGCCAAGATCCCGGGCCGACGGGGTCACGATCGTTTTTTCGTCGATAACGACTTTCCGGCCGGCCTTGAGGGCGGCCCGGACATCGTCTTCGCAGACAAAGGCAACCGGCGATTCCGCGAGCGGTTGCGGGCGAACACCCCCTGTATCGGCCGGTGCCCGATAACCCCTTGATTCCAGGAAACTATCGATTCGAGCCTCAAGGGCTTGCACGGGAATGCCGGTGGGTTCTGGCCGCGCCGGGGGCTTCGGTAACCGCGGCCGTGAATCGGTTGCAGGAACACTTTGCGNCGNGGACGCTGCCAGGTTCGAGGGACTCGTGGTGGTCTTTACNGCGGGCCGCANCTCGTACGCCAAACGCTTGATGTTCAACAGGTGGCGTGGCGAGATGTTGTCGGACGTAATGTTGCCGCCCCACCCGCCACAACCGAGTGTCATCGCCGGATCCAGGCCCGTCGTCAGGCCGATTGATCCATGCGTCGTTGGAGTGTTCACGCAGATCCGAAACGCTGGTTTCTTCAATCCAAATTGCAGGATCACGTCCTCATTCTTCGAGTGAATGGACATCGTGTGACCCATGCCGCCGTAACGCAGGATCTGAATGCAGCGTTCACAGCCATCGCGCCAATCCGTCACCACATAGAACGACAGCACCGGACAGAGCTTCTCTATGGAAAGCGGGTAGTCGCGTCCGACCCCATTCAGAGGCGCGATCAGCGCGCGCGTTCCTGAAGGAATGGCGATCCCAACCTGCTTCGCAATGTAGTCGGCGGACTTGCCGACAAGTGCCGGGTTTGGCAACCGCTGCGGTGTGACGAGCGCCTTCGCCAATGCGTCCATCTCGCCCGCGTTCATGAAATAGGCGCCCTCGGCCACGAACTCCCGCCGGACCTGTTCCGCCACAGCTTCGTCAACGACAGCCGAGTTGGGTGAAGAGCAGAGCACTCCGTTGTCGAACGTCTTGCCGATCATCACGTCGCTTGCCGCCTTTTTCAGATCGGCGCTGCGCTCGATGTAGCACGGTGCGTTGCCCGGTCCAACGCCGTACGCGGGTTTGCCGGAACTATAGGCGGAACGCACCAGCCCCATGCCGCCAGTCGCAAGGATCACCGCGACGTCGCGGTGCTTCATCAGCTCCTGAGTGCCTTCGAGCGTTACCGTCGTCATCCACCCGATTGAACCCGCCGGCGCGCCGGCTCGGCACGCCGCATCGCACATGATTTCCACCGAGCGAGTGATGCAGCGCACCGCCGCGGGATGAGGGCTGACGACGATGGCGCAGCGCGCCTTGAGGGCGATCAGCACTTTGTAGATCGCCGTCGACGTCGGATTGGTGGATGGTACGATTGCAGCGACGACGCCAAACGGCTCGCCGATTTCAACGATCTTCTTCTCTTCAATCCGGTTGACCACGCCCACGGTCTTCAGCGGCTTGATGAATTCGTAGACCTGACGCGAGCTGAAGAGGTTCTTCTGCACCTTGTCGGCGACAACGCCGTAGGTAGTTTCTTCGACGGCGAGGCGAGCCAGCGCTTCGGCTTGCGGAGTGACGGCATCGGCCATCGCGGTCACGATGGCATCGATCTGTTCCTGGGAAAGCTCTGCGAGCTGAGACTGAGCCTGGCGCGCAGCGGAGGCAAGTGCCCGCGCCTGTGCGATCGATTCGAGATCCTTGTTGGACGTTGGACGATCCTGGGCGGCCATTCGCGGCGACTAGGACTTCGGCAGGATCCTCTCGACCTCATTGTGCGGTCGTGGAATCACGTGCACTGATACGAGCTCTCCTACCCGACGCGCAGCAGCTGCGCCGGCATCGGTTGCGGCCTTGACTGCTCCGACATCGCCGCGGACGAGAACGGTGACATAGCCGGCGCCGATGTACTCCTTGCCGACGAGTACGACATTGGCAGCCTTGACCATCGCGTCGGCGGCTTCAACTGAGCCGATCAGGCCGCGCGTTTCGACCATGCCGAGCGCTTCGGATGCCATCGGTGTGGACGCACTGTAGCAGAATTGCGGAGTATCATTCCACTCTCGATGCACCGTGTTCTTCTGCCGCTATACGCCTGCGCACTCACGATGTTCGTCCTCATCAGCGCATGCGGACGCACGCAACAGACGGAGACGCCGCTGGTCACTCCCACAGTTACGATGGCGCGGCCGGAGGCGGCTATCGGGGTGCCGATCGAGATGGCGTACCGCTTCGTTGTTGCGCCAACCGCCCCCGGTTTCACGGAGGACGACACCGTCTTCGTTCACTTCCTAGACACCGACGGCGAGTTGATGTGGACCGATGATCATCAGCCTTCCGTTCCCACGACCCAGTGGAAGCCGGGTCAGACGATCGAGTACTCGCGGACGATGTTCGTCCCCAAGTTTCCGTACTCGGGCGAGACAGCCGTGGTTGTCGGCCTCTACTCGCCCCGAAGCGGAGCTCGCGTGCCGATGGCGGGACAGACAAAAGGGCAGCGCGAGTATCAGGTTGCCAGCTTCAATCTGCACGCCCAGACAGACAACCTGTACGTGGTCTTCAAGGATGGGTGGCACGAGACAGAGGTTGCCGAAGATGCCAGCGGTCTCGAGTGGCAGTGGTCCAAGAAAACTGCGACGCTCGCCTTCCGCAACCCGATGCGCGATGTGCTCTTGTACTTTCAGTGTGACCAGCCGGTGAAGGTGCTGGGGACGCCCCAACAGGTCGAGCTGCGGATTGGCCCGATGGTCATCGATTCTTTCGCCCTTCCACCCGGACCACCCGAGCTTCGGAAGGTCAACCTCGCGAGTGCACAATTGGGCAATGGCGAAACGGTCGAGTTGACCGTTGCTGTGGATCGCACGTTTGTGCCCGCCACGACTACTCAGCTGAAGAGCACGGACGCCCGGGAACTCGGGATCCGCGTATTCAGGGCTTACGTTCAGGCTAAATAGCCCTTACAATTGCACTTCGATGTCGCGGCGACTCATCCTGTCCGCGTCGCTGCTTTCGATAACGGCTGCGGCGCCAGCCTCTGCCGAGCTCGTCTTTTTCCAATCCGGACGTGCGATGTCGGTACGCGCGATTCGATCCGAAAATGACGGAGTCGTGCTCCAGTTGCGGAGTGGCGGCGATATTCATTGCGACCAAAGCCTGATTGTCAGGGTTGAACCGGACGAGGTGGAATATACGGACGAGGTTGCCGAGGTTTCGCCGTCTGCCGGTGAAACAGATGCGCCGACGATTCCGGACGCGTTTCGGGAGCTGATCACAGCGACGGCCGCCAGACATGGGGTCGATGCCCGAGTGGTTAGTGCTCTGATCGAAGTGGAGTCGGCATATCACAGCCGCGCGGTGTCGCCGAAGGGTGCTCGCGGCCTGATGCAGGTGATGCCGGCGACCGGGCGCCAGTACGGTGCCCTTGACTTGTTCGATCCGAAGGTGAATATCGAGGCCGGTGTCCAACATCTGAAAAAGTTGCTGTCACGCTATGACTTGCCGCTCGCCCTTGCCGCGTATAACGCCGGCGAAGCAGCCGTTAACCGGTTTGGCGGCATACCACCGTTCCGAGAGACGCAGAATTACGTCACCCGCATCCTTCGGATCCTCAGCCGGAGCTGATCGCTCGGCCCGGCCACGCGGGATACCTCAGGGTCTAATCACTGAGGAAACCCCGGCCATCCTTTATGGAATTCCGGTGTAGGCTCGGCACGACTGCCGGCGAGATCATCGAAGGTGTTTATGTCGCCGACAGCGAGGCACACCTCCGTCGCGAGCTCGAGGAAAAGGGGCTATTCATCCTTTCACTCCAGCGTCGCGGCATGCTGCCGGCGTTCGGGCTGTCGCGTGGACGCCGCCGAAAGATAGGCACTCAGGAGCTGCTCGTCTTCAATCAGGAGCTGGCGACGCTGCTCAAGGCCGGCATGCCGCTGGTCCAGTCGCTCGATATCCTCCGCCAGCGGATCGTGAACCCCACGTTCAAAGCGGTCCTTGACGAGATCTACGACAGAGTCAAAGCGGGAACTGCGTTCTCGGACGCCGTCGGCGCGCACCCCGATCTGTTTCCCCCGGTGTATGGGGCCTCCCTGATGGCTGGGGAGCGCGCGGGCAATCTGGACGAAGTCATCCGCCGATACGTCGCGTATGAGAAGGTCATTGGGGCGGTCAGGCGGCGGACGATTTCCGCCCTGATTTACCCCGCCATTCTCGCAACCATGATGCTGGTCCTCATCGGCATCATCGTGCTGCGCGTGGTGCCGGCGTTCTCGGATTTTTACAGCCAATTCGGTCGCGCGCTGCCGCTGTCGACGCGGATTGTCGTTGGCTTCTCCACGGCGGTTGTCGCCAACTTCGGAATCATCATCGCGGCGGTTGCGGCGGCTGGGATTGGTCTGATCACCTGGTGGAAGCAGCCGGGACAGCGAACGCGGATCGACCGGATGCTGCTGGAGGTGCCGTGGGCGGGTGAAACCGTTCGCAAGTTCTCGACATCGCAGCTGGCGCGAACGCTGGCCACGCTGCTGGGCGGAGGCATCCCGCTGGTCAACGCGCTCGAGATAGCGGGACGTTCGATGACGAACCGGTTCATGGCCGGCGAGCTCTCGGAGGTCGGTCACAGGGTGCGCGAAGGCGCAAGCTTCGCGTCGGCGATGCTGGCACGACGAGTCTTTCCGGACGTCGCCGTGAAGATGGTGGAGGTTGGCGAATCGACCGGCGCACTGCAGGAGATGCTGAACAGTCTGGCGGAGTTCTATGACGAGGAAATCGAAACCGAGGTGGGGCGGTTCATCACGTTAGTGGAGCCGNTGATACTCGTCATCATGGGCGTCGTNATTGCGCTGGTCGTTCTGGCGCTCTACATGCCGCTCTTCGAGTTGAGCTCGGTGGTGNGCTAGGGGANTAAATGGCTACTNTTGACCAAACCAATCTCGTCACGACTCCGGAGGACTACTCCCAGGAGATTGCGCACTCGCGAAAGCTCGCCAACCGGTATCACGTGGAGTTCGTCGACATGGACGAATTCCGCATCGATCAGGAACTGTTTCGATCGATTCCCGCAGATCTGATGCTCCGTTACGGCTTCGTGCCGTACCGCCGCGAGGGGAAGGCACTGGTCATCGTCGTGTCCGATCCAACGGATCTGCCGATGATCGACGAGATCGGTGTCGTGCTCAACACGCCTATCAAGGTGACCGTCGGCGCGCCGTCTGCGATTCAATCCATTCTCAAGAAGAGCGAAAGCTCACAGCGGGTGCTCGAGGAGGCAACCGAGGGGTTTCAGCTGAAAGTCGTCAAGGAGGACGAATCAGGAGAGGAAAGTCTCACCGTCGACAAGCTGACCAGCGACACGAGTCCGGTGATTCGTCTCGTNGACTCCACCGTCTTCACCGCAATNCAGCGCCGCGCGAGTGACATTCATATCGAAACNGGCGATGACGCCGTACACGTGAAGTACCGGATTGACGGCGTCNTGCAGCCCGCGATGCGGCCGATTGCGAANGAGTTCCACAGCTCGATCATTTCGCGCATCAAGGTGATGGCGGAGCTGGACATCGCCGAGAAACGTGTGCCGCAGGACGGCCGCTTCCGCATGCGGATGCCCGGTAAGACGATCGACTTTCGTGTGTCGATCATGCCGAGCGTACACGGCGAGGATGCAGTCATTCGAATCCTCGATAAGGAATCGATCAGCGAGCAGTTCACAGAGTTGAAACTCGACATCCTCGGTTTTCCCGAGCAGGAACTGCGGCGCTTCAGAAAATACATCCGCGAGCCGTACGGCATGGTGCTCGTGACGGGGCCGACCGGGTCCGGCAAGACGACGACGTTGTATGCGGCGTTGTCGGAGATCAAGTCCATCGAAGACAAGATCGTGACGATCGAGGACCCCGTCGAATACCAGCTCCGCGGGATCACGCAGATTCCGATCAACGAAAAGAAAGGGTTGACCTTCGCGCGCGGCCTACGGTCAATCCTTCGCCACGACCCGGACAAGATCATGGTCGGCGAAATCCGCGACCCTGAAACCGCGCAGATCGCCATTCAGTCGGCGCTGACGGGCCATCTGGTGTTCACCACCGTTCACGCGAACAACGTCGTGGATGTGCTCGGCCGTTTCCTGAACATGGGCGTCGAACCGTATCAGTTCGTCTCGGCGCTCAACTGCGTGTTGGCGCAGCGGCTCGTGCGGCTCATCTGCACTCACTGCAAGCGTCCTGTCAAGGTCGACACTAAACTGCTGGAGGAGTCGGCGCTCGATCCCGCACTCGTACAGAACCACCAGTTCTATGAGGGCGCTGGGTGCATCGATTGTGGCGGCACCGGTTTCAAGGGACGCACGGCGATCTGCGAGCTGCTCAACTTATCGGATCCCATCCGTGAGATGATCCTGGACCGCCGGCCGACATCCGAAGTGAAGAAAATTGCGCACGAAGAGGGCATGCGGTTCCTCCGCGAATCCGCTGTCGAGAAGGTGCTGCATGGCCTGACCACGTTGCGCGAGATCAACAAGGTGACCTTCGTCGAATGAGTCTCTTTGCCTCATGGCTGGCCAGTCGTCCACCGGAGGCGACGATCGAAATCGCTCCGGAACGCGTGTCGGTCGCGGTCGTAGCGGAACGCGGTGGTGGACTCGCTGTGCAGGCGCATGCGTCCGAGCCGCTGCCGCCCGGCGCCGTCGTCGCATCGCTGACCTCGCAGAACGTTCATAACCGGCCGCTCGTCGCTGGTGTGCTGCGCACGGTGCTCGAACGCGCGGGCGTTCGTCCCCGCCGTGTGGCGCTGGTGATTCCGGATCTGGCGGCAAAGGTCTCGCTGGTGCGATTCGATACAGTTCCCGCGCGCCGCGAAGACCTCGATCAGCTCGTGCGTTGGCAGGTGAAGAAGGCGTCACCGTTTCCGATCGAAGAGGCGATGGTCACCTGGACGCCCGCGGTTCGCAATTCTGATGGCAGCGCCGAATTCCTCGTTGTGAGTGCGCGGCGTGACATTGTCGCCGAGTACGAAGCCGTTTGCGATGAGGCAAAGGTGTACGCGGGTCTCGTCGATCTGGCGACGTTCAGTATCGTCAACCTGATTCTTGGCGGCCGCGACGTGCCGCAGGTCGACTGGCTGGTCGTTCACCTGCGTCCGGATTACACCTCGATCGTGATTATGCGGGGCGAGCACGTGATTTTCTTCCGCAACCGTCCCGAAGGCGACGACGCGTCCATCGCGGACCTCGTCCATCAGACGGCGATGTACTACCAAGACCGCCTTCAGGGACAGCGGTTTGCGCGCGTGTTTCTCGGTGGCAGCGGCCGTGTCGGTGGCGCTGTGGATTCGGCACGTCGAAATCTCGAGGAACGCCTCGGAGCATCAGTGGAACCGATTGATCCATCTCGAGCGGCGGCGTTGACAGACCGCATCTCCGTGACAGCGGATTTGATGCACGTACTTGGTCCCCTGGTCGGGATGGCAGTGCGCACACGCAGGGAAGTGGTGACCGCCTGATGCTGAAGACCAATCTCGCCACCCGTCCGTTCTACAACGAACGCGCCGTCCAGTTCGTGCTCGGTGCCGTGGCCGTACTAGTGCTGGCGGTAAGCGCCTTCAATGCGTTCGAACTGATTCGATTAACCGAGAGCCAGCGAACGCTCGGTGCGCACGCGGTTGATGCCGAGCGCGAAGCGGCGCGGCTGCGCAGCGAGGCGGCGACGATTCGGGCGCAGATCAATGCCAAAGAACTGGAAGTGGTCGCCAATGCCGCCCGCGAAGCAAACACAATCATCGATCAGCGGTCGTTTTCGTGGAGCGACCTGTTCGATCAGCTCGAACAGACGCTGCCCGACGATGTACGGATTACCGCGGTAGACCCGTCTCTGAGTCCGCAGGGAGAGTTCATCGTCAACATCGCCGTTCAGGCACGCCGGTCCGAGGATCTCGATGCATTCATCGAGGCGCTCGAGAAGACAGGCAGCTTCCGAGACGTGATAACGCCGGCGGAGGAGACCAACGAAGAGGGCCTGCTCGTGGCGGTGGTCAGAGGTGTCTACGTACGGACCGGGGGAGCGCGTGGCTGACGATCTTCATCGCGAAACGCTGACGCAGCGGGTGCTTCGCGAGCATCGGCGCATCGTCATGCCGCTTGCGGTCGCGCTGGGCGTCAATGTCGTCGTCTACATCGCCGCGGTGTATCCGTTGTCCCAGCGCGTCGCGAATATTGAGCAGCGTGATCGTACCGCCGAGGAGCAGCTGATCGCTGCAAGGCGCGATCACGCGCAGGCGACCGGCACGCTCACTGGGAAGGATCGTGCGGCGGCGGAGCTGGCCACCTTTTACAAAGACGTTTTGCCGCAGGACCTCGCAGGGGCACGGCGGCTGACCCAGTTGCGCCTCGCGCAACTTGCGCGAGAGTCCAAGCTGAAGTTCGTCCGCGCGACATTCGAGCCGGTGAACGAAGGGAAGCGGACGTTAGCACAGCTCCGGATCGAGATGGAGCTCTCCGGGACCTACTCGGATGTGCGCGCCTTCATTCACGACCTGGAGACGGCGCCAGAATTCGTCGTTGTCGACAACATCATCCTTGGGCAAGGCGCTGAGGGTGGACCGCTCATCGTCACGCTTCACCTGTCAACGTATTACCGCGACACCGGCTCACGAGACGCCGAACCATGAGGTTGAAGGTGTCCCGCCCGCTGCTGTTGCTGGGGGCGCTCGGTGTCGTCCTGACGGTTGTCGTCATGGCGCGTCGCGCGGACGACCCCGCGACCAATCCGGGCCGCTCGAATGGACGAAGCGCGGCGACGACGGCCGCAACGAAGGAGCCGCCGGTCGCGGACCTGAGACTGGAACGACTCAAGACTGACGACTCCGAGCTTGGACCGTCAACTCGGAATCCGTTTCAGTTCAAGCCGAAAGCGGCGCCTCCGCCTCCGCCTTTGCGGTCGCGGGCGAGCGCTGCTGCACCGCCGGTTGTTATCGCGCCGCCTCCAGTCCCGCAGGGACCACCGCCGCCTCCGCCGATAGCGCTCAAATACATAGGAGTGCTCGAAACTGCGCAGGGACGCGTGGCGATTTTTCGCGACAACGGAGGTGACATCGTCAATGGAAAAGAAGGCGATATCATCGATGGACGCTATCGCCTCCTGAAAATCGGCGTGGAGTCGGCCGATCTCGCGTACGTTGATGGACGGGGCCGCCAAACAATACGGCTCTCGGGACAATGATGCGTGTACATACATCGGCGGCAAACTCGGCGTTGGTGCGTCTGACCTACCTGGCGACACTTGTCTTTCTCGCGCTGATCGCAGCGGGGTGCGGCGCGGCACGTACGTTCGGACGCGCTGAGAGTGCCGCACGATCAGGCGACTGGGACGCCGCCGTCGAGTACTACCGCCGCGCCGTGCAAGAGGCCCCGGACCGGAGCGAATACAAGATCGCGCTCGAGCGCGCGATGATCAACGCCTCACACCTGCACCTCAATCAGGCGCAGCTGGCCGAGGCGCGTGGCGAGCTCGAAGAGGCGCTCCGCGAATACCGCCGCGCTAGCGACTTCGACCCGCCCAATCGTCAGCTTGCCGCGAAAGTGATCGAAATGGAGCGGCGGATCCGCGACCAGTACGAGGCGCAGCCGCGCGGCAACATCGCACAGCTGCGGGAGCAGGCACGACAGGCGGGCCCCGCACCGCTCATCAAGCTNAACGAAGTTCTGCCGGAGCTCCGCTTCAACAACACGAGCATCCGGGACATCCTGAACTTCATCGCCGCCGCTACCGGTATCAACATTACCTACGATCGCGATTATCAGGACCGCGCGTACACCGTGCAGTTGACTGGGGTCAACCTCGAACAGGCGCTGACGCAGATCCTGTCGGCGAATCAGCTGTTCTACAAGGTGATCAACCAGAACACGATCATGGTGATTCCCGACACGGCACAGAAGCGGGCCAACTATGAAGAGCAGGTGATCCGCACCTTCTACGTGTCGCATGCCGACGCCACCGAACTCTCGCAGATGATCAACACGATCATCCGTGTGCCCGCAATGGCGGTGCAGCCGATGATCGCGCCGAACAAGACGAGCAACACGATCACGATTCGCGCGACCACCGCCGTTGCCGCCATCATCGAGAAGATGATCGAGGCCAACGACAAGCCGCGCGCTGAGATCGTCATCGACGTCCAGATTCTCGAGGTCAACCGCGGTCGCGCGAAAACCTTCGGCGTCGATCTGTCGGCCTACCAGATTGGTGCGGTGTTCTCACCGGAATCCGACCCGCGCAGCACAGGGTCTGGCAC
>Ga0065705_10001912_pt1 | contig 20358 bp, 18 predicted proteins | sample SwibulcommuniRL2_FD_59092 | JGI IMG/M metagenome (GOLD analysis project Ga0065705, IMG submission 59092) | Bulk soil microbial communities from switchgrass field near Rose Lake, East Lansing, Michigan, USA - RL2 Bulk Soil v2 (version 2) | ecosystem: Environmental > Terrestrial > Soil >...
CTGCCGCTCCGCGGCGTGCTACGCTTGTTCACGCTAGGGCGAAAATGGCTTACACGAAACTGATCCCACGTTTTACACCCGGCGCAAAAGTGGAAGGAATTTCACAGGACAATGGCCGCCAGGCGTATCGTTTATCAATTCCTGCTGGACCAGCAGGTAAATATCGATTAGCTCAACTTGATGACTATCCGCAACTTCGAAGGGATGGATTTCCCTGGCGCTTCCCTCTTCGCTTTAGCCTATCTGCGCGGACCTCAAGTGGCTCAATCCCCGGAACATGGGGATTTGGCCTGTGGAACGATCCATTTGGGCTGTCGCTTGGGTTTGGGGGGATTCCGTGGCGGCTACCCACGCTGCCAAATGCGATCTGGTTTTTTGGCGCATCGAAGGAAAGCTATCTCTCGTTTCGTGACGCTTCGACTGTGCTGCCGAAAAGCGACGGCTCCGCTCCCCGCAAGAGCACCGGGACTTCGCAGCGCGAGGTAGCTAATGGTTTTCTAGCGCAGACGTTTCGCTCGCCGAGGTTCCATCCATCCCTGATTCCCGCAGGATTGGCACTCCCCTTCTCGCGCAAGAGGACGCGTCAATTATTGGGAAAAGTGATCAACGAAGATGGAGTCGCTCTCAGCGTGGATGTTACCCAATGGCATAGATACAGGTTTGATTGGGGCGAGAATCGAGTGTCGTTCGATGTGGATGATGTTCAAGTGTTTGAGTCACACGTGAGTCCGAATCCTCCGCTGGGTCTGGTCATCTGGATCGACAATCAATTTGCCGCATTCACCCCCGAAGGAAAAATCGGGTTCGGAGTCTTGGAAAACCCCGAACCTGCGTGGTTGGAAATCAAAGATATTGATGTGGCGTAGGGGCAGCCCGCCCGGTTTGATTCGACACCGCTGTTCATCTCTGAAGGGTCGCCCTACCTCCTACATTGGTGTCCAATATTGAGCGATCAAATTGGCAGTAAATGGGATGACATGTAAAAGCGTATCGACGATCAAACCAAGGATTAACCAACCGCCGAACTGACGGTTGTGGAAGAAGGTAAATCCTGAGAACCATGCGGGCCAGGCCGGCCAGCTTGGAGGGGGCTGTGCAGGACGGGGGTTATTCAATACTTTGATTGCGGTCACTGCGTGTTTGAATGCCAAGAAAACAATCAACATCACCGGTGTGAAATAGTGCGGTATGAAAACTAAATAAGCAATGACCGCATAGATGAGGATCAAGGCAACCTGATCCACACGACGGGCAAACGCTTCTCCCACACGGACTGGAAAGGTTCCAACGCCTCTGGCTTTATCATCATCATGCTTGTCAATATGTTTGCCCACATTGATACTGGCAACGCCCAGACCATAAGGAATTCCTGCAAGGACAACATTCCAGATATTGCTTGTGTCCCCGCCTCTGATCAACGCCATGACCAGATACACCCCTCCGATCATNATCGGTCCCCAGATAAGGAAAATGGCTAGCTCNCCAAGTCCCCAATATTTGAACGGATAGGTATATGCGAGAAGCACAATCGCGCCAAATGCAAACAAACCAATCACAATTGGGTTGAAATTAGTTGTGAGCAATGCGTAGAGGCCAGCCAGCGCTGCCAATAACCCACTGACCAGAAACCACCTGATCTGCTGAGGCTTGGTAAAGAACCCCTGTGCGAGCGGATGGACCCCATATTGCGTACGGAAATAGTTATCCTTGTCCAAGCCGCGGGAGTAATCGGTGTAGTCATTCAGGATGTTGTTTGTGCCGTGCGCGATGAACAGGCCAAAGGTAAGGACCAGGAAGGGAATCCAGGAAAAATTACCGTCGCGCCAAGCTAATAATCCGGCAATGACGCAGGAATAAACTGTCACCAGTGTGACAGCGGAGCGTGTTGCAATTAACCACTTGGAAACGACATCCAGCGAGTCCCACTCTTTTTTGTCATCCATCTTAATCAGCTGCCATGAGGCTTTGCGCCACATCGCAAAATTAATGTGCATATCTATTCTCTCCTTTTGAGTTGATATGAAATTGTCGAAAAAGGATTATACTATTATTTGTGAAATGAGATACAATCGGTCTTAATAACTTGTAGTTAAGTTCAGTTATCAAAAGATTGGAGAGAGCATGTCGGAGATAAACGACGAGTATATTCCCGCATTAAGTTATCGATTTCTAACCCCGTTTTACGACTTTATCCAAAAATATATCGTACGAGATGTACGTTATAAGGCGCTGCTCATCGCACAGGCAAATATTCAGCCCGGGCATGAAGTGTTGGATTTAGGTTGTGGTACAGGCACGCTGGCGATCATGGCAAAACTGGCACAACCCAGCGCAGACGTGGTGGGGTTGGATGCTGACCCGGACATGTTAAAAGTCGCAAAATATAAATCTTCACTCCAAAACGTGCCAGTCAAATTCGATGTGGGGTTTACCAATCAACTCCCATACCCGGACGGGTCTTTTGACCGCGTACTTTCCAGCATCATGATCCATCACCTGAAAACACCTGATAAGTGGCAGACTGCACGAGAGGTGCACCGTGTGCTTAAACCCGGGGGTCAATTACATATTATTGACTTTGGGAAACCCGTCACCTGGTATGGGAAGGTGTTAGGTCCTTTGCTGCACAGATTTGAAGAGGCAAACGACAACATTGACGGGAAACTGCCTGAAATATTTGGCGCGCCTGGCTTAAAGACCGATATCGTTGGAAGTTTTTGGACGTTCTTTGGCGACCAGGCATTTTTGCGCGGTGAAAAGCCTCTCAAATAACATGGCTCGTATCGAATCAATTCTCCTTGTTCATGAATTACCAGAGAATGTATTTGCATTCCTGGATGCCTCTGAAAGCCATGCCAAATTTATCCCCAACATGGCAGAGTTCGAACAAACATCTCCAGGGACGTTTGGTCAGGTCGGCGCGACGGCGCAAGGGTTGTTGAGTTATTTTGGATTGATAAAAATCAAAGTGCAATATGAAATCATTGAGCATGAGCTTAATCAGCTACTGGCAATGAAAGGACAGATGGGTCCTGTTCTTTTCAAGGATGGTTATATTTTGAAAAGGAATGGAGATGAAACCGAAATCAAATTTTGGCTGGATCTACTCCCAACAGGCTGGGCAAAACTTCTTTCGCCGTTTATGGGCTTGATCGGAAAGCTCCATGCCTGGGAAACACTGAGGAATTTGGAAAGAGAACTGGTGAAGATGGAGATTGCTTCGTCGTCGCTCCGCTCCTCCTCGCAATGACGTGAAATTGAGTCTATGGCAATCGACCTTTACCAACCCTTTACCAATCCCATCACCCGCGAGACCTTTCGCTGTATTTCTTCGACTGAGGAAGCATTCACTATGGAATGGACCGTGCATCCGGGCGGATACGTCCCATTTGAGCATGTGCATGTCAACCAGGATGAAATCTTTCATATCCAGCAGGGCGAGATGCGCGTAAAAGTCAAAGGCATTACACAGATTGGAAAAGTTGGAGAGACATTGACCGTCCCACGTGGAACCCGTCACATTGCATTTAATGATAAAGAGGAACCTCTGGTCTGTATTGTCGAATATAAACCTGGGCTCGATCACTACAAAACGATGCAATGCTTTGCCGGCTTGACTCTCGATTGCGATTACGATCAGCGAGGATTGGTCAATGTTTCAAAGATCATGTTTATGCTGAGAAAAGGTAATGCTCTGTCACTAACCCGCCCTGCTTTCGCGCCAGACTGGTTGTTCCAGTTGGGCATGCATACCTTTTTTGCTATTGGTTCCGTTTTGAAATGGGAAACGTACTACAAAAAATATACTGGATAACAGTAAGGGCAACCCGCCAGGTTCATCAAGAGACTCTAATTTTACGGGTCGGGTCGCCCCTACAAAAATCAGGAGGATGAAAATATGGATCTAAAGCTTTGGTGGTTTGCACTTCAAAAACCCGTCAAGGAACACGACAAGAAGGTATGGGATTCTTTTGACGTCATCGCGAAGTGGTTGATTTCGACACGCGCCACCGTGACACAGCTGACGCTGATGGCGGGCGGGATTGCGGGTTTGCTGGCTTTCCGCGATGGATACTTTGACTTCTTACCCTGGCTCGTGATGACGCTCGGAATCTATTTTGCGCACTCGTCAGAAAATCTTGTCAACGATTACATTGATTTCACCCGCGGCATCGATGAAGATAATTATTATAGAGGACAATACGGTATCCATCCGCTGGTACACAAGTTCTGGACAAAGCAAGATTGGACGCGGTGGTTTATTACGGCCGGTGCAATTGCCGTGTTATGCGGTTTGTTCGTTTTGTTCTATACAAACTTCAATCCCATAGTGATTGCTCTCTTCATTTTCGGCGTCGCAATTTTGCCAACCTATGCCTGGCCCCTCAAATATCTGGGATTAGGTGAAGTCTTGATCTTCCTCAATTGGGGGATGGTATTGATCCCGGGTATTTATGCCATTCTGGCGGGTCATATTCCAGCGAATCTTCCGCTCATTGTCATGGCAGGCATGGCGTTTGGGTTTGGATTCGGCAGTTTCAACTGGGGCAAGCACGTCGACAAGATCGAGGCAGACAAAAAGAAAGGTGTAGGTTCTCTTCCAGTCCGACTGGGGGAGCGCGCGGCACGCTGGGTCAACATTTTTACGGTTACGCTGTCCTATGTACTGGTACTGTATCTTGTCTTCGTCGTCCGTTTCTTTTCTCCCCCTGTATTGCTGGTCTTCCTGGCTGCGGGACGCGGATGGAATGTGATCAAACTGCTCAGTCAGCCGCGCCCGAAAGCAGCTCCTCCAGGGTTTGACTTGTGGCCGCGTTGGTTTTCTACGCCCCAGTTGCGACACATTCGCCTATTTGGGGGCCTATACATTCTGGGTATCCTTCTGGATATCATTTTGCGGATGTATATTCCTGGTTTTTGGCAATAGCCATTCATAGCGTCATTGCGAGGAGGGTGTCTCGCGCTGCGAAGTCCCGGTGCTCTTGCGGGAGCGGAGCGAGTGATCGTCGAGCGTAGTCGAAGCGTGCCCGACGACACTCCCTGGCGCCTTGCAGGATCGCAATGACGAAGAAGGATGATCATGAAAATCGCAATCACTGGTGGAACCGGTTTTATTGGGCGAAATCTGGCGCGTGATCTGGTTTCACGCGGACATGATGTCATTGTCATTGCGCGCGGACAGTACACGCGCAATGCTCAGCCCATCGAAGGCGCAACCTTCTTCGCGCTCGATGCAAATGATACTGATAGACTCGCTCAGGCTTTTGAAGGATGCGATGCGGTGGTCCATTGTGCAGGCACCAGCGTGGAAGATGCCAGACAAACATTTTATCGCCTGCATGTAGAAGGCACACGCTCCGCCGTTACTGCGGCGGAACAGGCACGTGTAAAGAAGTTTGTGCTTGTCAGTTATCTTAGTGTGCGTCCGAACGTAAAATCTGAATATCACACCACAAAATGGCAGGGAGAAGAAATCGTCCGTGCATCGAAATTGAATTTTACGATCCTCAAGGCAGGTCTTATCTACGGACAGGGCGATCACTTGATCAATAACCTGAGCAATCTCTTTCGTAAGATGCCTATTTTTGCTGCGGTTGGACTTAAAGAAAAATCAGTTCGCCTAGTGGCTGTGGAGGACTTGGTAGAGGTGATTCGCGCTTCGTTGGATGAAGATCGCTTCTCGCGTCAAACAGTCGCTGTGCTCGGACCGGAGGAATTTCCCTTCAGCCAGGCCGCGCGGCGGATCGCAAAAGCAATGGGAAAGCCGTCCCTTATCGTCCTACCTTTCCCCGTTTTCTTTCATCGTATCCTGGCGTTTTTCTCAGAGCGATTTATGCCAAAGCCGCTAATTACGAAATCCCAGGTTCAGATGCTCGCGGATGGAATCAGCCAGCCTACCCTGGAGAGCATTTCCTTGCCTGATAACCTAAAGCCAACGACTTTGTTTACAGAAGAACAAATACGAAAGGGATTACCCAAATAGTATAGTGGGCGACTCTTCTACCGCTGGTCTTACGCATGTCTGCATGCGTGCGGCACTATGTAGATCGTTCAGATGACTGAAGCGTACTTTACAGGTCGCCCCTACTGTTTATATATCACAAACGAACCGGCAAAGATTTCAACCCGCGAAAGATCGGGTGTTCCTGCCATTCCAGTGTTTCCGTTTCCAGGCTTATATGGGGGAAGCGACGTAGGATAGTTTCAAAGACGATCTCTGCCTCGAGCCGGACGAGTGGCGCCCCAATACAAAAGTGAATGCCTATGCCAAAGCCAAGATGACGTCCCTCACTGCGGGTAATATCGAAACGGTTTGGATCGGTAAAGCGCTCAGGATCGCGATTGGCAGAACCTATGATCGTGTTAACCAGATCCCCTTTACGAATTAGCTTGCCTTTTATGTTGGCATCTGCCAAAACAGAACGATACGTAATCTGCACAGGGTTATCGTAGCGGAGCATTTCTTCGATGGCTGCTGAAAGCAAAGCAGGCTGGGAGTGCAATTTTTTCAATTGCTCGGGGTGTTGTAATAAGGCAAGAAGTCCGTTTCCGATCAGGTGAGTGGTTGTCTCATGGCCGGTGCTCAGGAGGATATTGATGTTAGCGACCAATTCCTCTGCGGTCAGTGCTGGGGAGGCTTTCTGTTCACGAATCAGTTCTCCCCGAGCCTGAAGCGAAGATGAGCCATGAGGCACAGGGCAAGCCAACTCCTCGTCCTGAGTGACAGATAACAGCGCGGTCAGTAAATCGTCCTGCGGTGATTCGCGGCGTTTGTGACTCAAATCCTTTACATAATCGGTCATCTCATCCAGACTGCGCGCGGCGCGCTCCAGTAAATCAGACGACTTGTGTCTTACGGTACCTAAAATAGCGAAAAGGTCATCCGACCATTTCTTGAACCGCGAGCGATCACTGGCAGGCAACCCCAGTAATTCGGCTATGACCATTACCGGCAAAGGATATGCCAGATCATGAATCACATCTATTTCCGCTTTGACTTGGACGGCGTCGAGTAACTCATTGACGATCTCTTGAATATATGGGCGCAATCGGTCCACGCGACGCGGCGTGAAGGCATGGTTCATGAGGCCGCGCAAGTGCGTGTGATAAGGCGGATCTGCATAGAAGACCGTTTTTGAAAAAGATTGATAAACGGGTTCAGCAATTTGTCGTTCTATTTCAGATAACCGTTGAAAGCCGCGCATCAATCCTTGCGCACGCGAGAATCGTTCATCAGTATATAGAGCATCAATATCAGAATAATGAGTGAGGACCCAAAAACCGAGTTCTTCATCCCAATGGACAGGGTCTTGATTGCGAAGTTGTTCGTAGAACGGATAAGGATTGGAGCGAATCTCTTTTTGCTGTAAATTCAATAAACTGAACGGGTCAATATTTGACACTTGAATTAATCAACTCCTTGAGACAGACAAATGAGATTATACTACTTATTTGTGAAATTGGATACAATCAATCCTAATTATCTTTCAGCAGTTTAAACAAAAAGCGCAGGAAAGCTGTGCAGCCTTCCTGCGCTTTCTCGCTGGGAAAACTAGCTCCAATAGGTTTGGATTAAGTTAGCTGAAAATGGTATCACTCGTAGAAACACATCGATCAGAAGCCCAAACATGAAGAGTGAGCCAAACTTGCGATTATTGATGAAGGCATAGCCTACAAAATAAAGCGGCCAGCCAACCTGACCTTCAGGGCGCGTCTCTGGCTTGGGTTTCAGGAACTTGGGATAGATCTGCAAAAAGGTAGGGAGTGCTAAAAACACAATCAGCATCACAGGTGTGAAAAACTTTGCCGCGATCAAATATACTGTGAAGAGGTAAGGAGCGATCATCATTACCAGCACAGCATAGCGTGAGGCTTTCTCTCCAATTACTACCGGAAGAGTATGGATCCCTTTCGCCCTATCCATTTCGAGTTTGTCAATGTGTTTGCCAAAGATCACAGTTGTGACACCCAAAACGTAAGGCAGACTTGCAATGACCACAAACCAATTCCATTCATGGGTAAGGACATAGTGACCACCACCAATCATCAAAGGTCCCCAGACGATGAGTACGGCGATCTCCCCCATTGCCATTCCTTTCAGCGGCCAGGTATAGAACAATAAGAAGAAGGCCCCCAGACCGAGGAGGATCCATGTGGTAGCACTAAAGCTTGTATACCAGACCAAATAGAGTCCAAATACAAGCGCAATAAGAGCTGTCACAGTGAAATAGGTTAGATGCTGGCGTTGCGTCATCAGTCCGCTGGCAATGGGTTGCGCGCCGTAGATATTGCGATAGTAGTTATCCTTGTCCACGCCGCGCATGAAGTCGGTGTAGTCGTTGAAAATGTTGTTGGATGCGTGAGCCAGGATCAGGCCGAACGTAAGCGCGATCCAGGGCAGGAAACTGAACGAGTTGTCGCGCCAGGCAAAAAGTCCCGCGAGCGCCGCTGAGATAAAGGTCATAATCAGGACAGCCGCACGAGTCGAAATCAGCCATTTCGAGATCACATCCAGTTGATCCCATTCAGATTTTGAAACTTCGGGAATTACGTTGAGGGCTTTACGCCACATTGCAAAATTCATAGGGTCGCTCCTTATCTGATTTAGATAAATTATATCCAGTATGGCTAAAATCGGCCCTTGAAATTTGTCAGAGAGGCTGTGGAAAATAATCACAAATTTCGATTGGAAGGATCCTCTCCTGGGATTGTGAAATAAAATGTCGCTCCTTTTCCAAGCTCTGACTCCACCCAAATGCGGCCGCCATGAACCTCGACAATCCGCTTTACCAAAGCCAGCCCAATGCCCGTGCCATCGGTATGTGGATCCAATTTGTCGAATAGGCCAAATATGCGGTCTTTGAATTTCGGATCAATTCCAATTCCATTGTCACGAACAAATAGGATTGGCAAACCATTCGTGTCCCTGCCTGCTTCACCAATCGCGATTTGAGGGTTGGGTTGATCGCTCATGAACTTGGCAGCATTATCAATCAAGTTCTGCCAGACCTGAAATAGACGCTCCCGGTCACCATATACACGCGGAAGATTTTCCTTCACGTTCACACGCACATTGCTGCTGTGAATACGTCCATACAAAAGTTCCAGGACCTCGGAAATCATTTCATTCAGGTCGACCGATTGTGGTTGATTGACCAGGCGCCCAACACGCGAAAGTTCGAGCAAATCATTTAGCAGTCGCTGCATCTTATCAGCCGCATCGCTGATACGTTGAATATCCGTTTCGAGGCGCTTCAAATTCCCGCTTTGGGTATCTTCAAGTAAGAATCCAAGGAACCCTTTAATGGTAATCAACGGAGATTTCAGATCATGGGAGGCTGTGTACGTAAACCGTTCCAGTTCGGTATTCTTGAACTCCAATTCACTGATCAGTTTTTCGCGCTCGCTCAGAATCCATTTCTGAAGAGACACGTCGCGCACGATGGCAAGTACCGTATCAAAGCCAAGAGGACTCAGACGGGCCTCAAATATTTTGTTCTCATTGTCTTGTAAAAGCTGATACTCAAAGGCATGGACCTGACCCGATTTAAGTACTCTTTCGATCGCGAACATGGTCTGATCTGCCACAGATTCGGGGAGAACTTCCGTGATTGTTTTTCCAAGGAATTGTTCAGGGGGCAGGAGTGGTTGATTAATTGCTGAAGCGATAAATTGCAGAATCGTGCCTTCGCTGTTGAATTCAAAGATCATATCTGGAACAGCATCCAAGAGTGCCCGAGTGCGAGCCTCACTACGACGCAAGGCCTCTTCCGTTTTCTTGAGGGCCGTAATGTCAAGTTGACTTCCCCATAAGCCGATAAGATGTTCATCTTTGATGATACCAACCGCGCTATTCAAGAAATAGACGGTTTTTCCATCACGTGTGATTTCAGTTGTCTCCCGATTGCTGGACCGATATCCGTCTTTTACTAATTTCAGTGTAGCTTGATAGTTGCTCTGGTTAAGTCTTTCCCCTGCCTGAAGATTGAGCAAGCGGACACCCTTCATCTCCGTGCTGGAGTTGTAACCATACATCTGTGCCAGCACATCATTGCATTCCAAGATATACCCGTACTTGTAGATCAAATCCACCTGTTCTTCGGCTGGAAAATTGATCGGAATAGGCTTGTCAAATGTCAAAAACCAGATCCCTTCCATGCTTTGCTCGACAAAATTCCGATATTTCTCTTCGCTGGCCTGCAAAGCCAATTCTGCAATTTTCTGTTCGGTAATGTCATAGAACATGGACATAATCGCTGGCTTGCCTTCATAATCAATCAGTTCATAAAAGGCAAGAGTGATACGATCTTGCCCAGATTGGTTCCTGACCGTATAGGCAGGATTATGGAACGATTTTTGTTCCTTTAATTTTTTTACAAACTTCGCCCACTCAGCATCACTCGCCCAAAGACCTAAATCAACAGTGGTGTGACCCATCGCGGAACTCGTATTAAGGCCCGTAAGCTTCCAGTAGGATTCGTTGGCATCTATCAAGTAACCTTCCTGGAACGAGGAAATCGAAATCGCGGCCGGACTCACATAAAATATTTTGCGAAATTTTTCCTCCCCGGCGTGGGCTGCCTGGACCGATTGCCTAACCGTATAGAGCACAAGATAAACAAGGAGGAAAATAATGATGAAGATGCCTGTCAAATCTCTTGCCATGCTCAAGGGAGGATCAATGTGAGAAACCCGCAAGCCCCTTGCCTCAGCAATGGCAAAGACCCAAAGAAACAGAACACTTAAAACGGAAAAGGCGATAGAGATCTTCCAACTGGTAAGAAGGGCCGCGATCAGAATGATGAGAATATATACATAAATTACGGTGTCTCGTATTCCATCTGAATGCCAGGCTTGATAGGTAACACTAATCCACAGCAGCACGACAAGCGTCAACGCCGCGAGATTCAAATAACCCCGCCTCACCAAGGCCAATAGAATAATTTGCAGGACCAAGACGCCCATCAACAGGCGTAAGGTTATGCTATCCGACAATGTCGCCCCATCCAGCAAACGAAGAACAATCATCAGCAGGTCAATGACGAATACACCGATGAGAATAGCATAAAGGAATCTCGCCGTCATTTCACGGCGTTCCAAACCAAATAGTGGTTGAAATGCCGGGCGAATGGGATTAATCTTCATGCCGAGTAACGACGGTCTTTCTCAAGCTTATGGCGGAAAAGCACGTTGGTAAGCTGAGATAATCCCATCCCAAATAGTGTTCATTTCGTAGTCTATCGTCTGAAATTCAGGGTGTGCCTCGAACCACTCCAGAGATCGCCGTACCCCCTCCGCCCAGGTAACTTCACAGGAGTACTCCGGCACAAAACGTTTTATCTTGCTGTTATCAAAGACCACGCTGTTGGATTTATCTCCGATGAGGCTCCCTAATGAATCAGGATGATATGCGCCGATCAGCTCTGAAGGGATATGGATTATGTTCGGCTCAACACCGAGGGCCTTATATGCTTCCAAGTGAATCAGATCCCAGCTAAGGACCTGATCTGACGTGATTTGAAATGTCTCACCAATCGCCCTCTTATTTCCGAGCAAACCAACCAGTCCTTTGGCAAAATCTGCGTTCCACGTCAGCACCCACAGCGAGGTCCCGTCGCCGGGAACGATAACTTTTTGTCCCCGCTTCATACGGTCAATGAGCGTCCACGGGTGTTGCCAGCTTGAGACACAAAGCGGGATTTGTGACAGCCCATAGGTGTGAGAGGGACGAATGATCGTAACGGGAAACCCCTCTTCCAAATAGGCAAACAACAGCCTATCTTCACAGGCAATTTTGTTCCGTGAGTATTCCCAATACGGATTCTCAAGGGGCGTCCGCTCGGTGATGATGTAATTCCTGACGGGCTTTTGATACGCGGAAGCGGAACTGATGAAAACGAATTGATCTGTTTTGCCGCGGAAGAGGCGGAGGTCGCGTTCAATGTCGTTGACGGTGAACGCGAGATAATCCACTACGGCGTCAAATCGGTGACCATCCAGAAGTCTTGCAAGGCGCGCCTCATCGGTGTAAACGTCGGCCCGTAAGACGGTGGCACCCTGAGGGACAGGATACTTCTTCGAAAGGGAACGATTCAAAATAAAAAGTTCATGTCCTCGTGCGACGCAGAGGTCAGCGCAGGCTGAACTGATGATTCCTGTTCCGCCGATAAAAAGGATTTTCATTAACCTTCTCCCATTTCAGGAATTGGTTCAACAGGCGGCAAGCGGTTCGCAATAAAGTTCTCGACCCAAAAGATAATGAGTGCGATCCAAACAATGCCAAAACCGATAAGATGCGCAAGGTCAAATGGCTCTTTATACAGGAATACACCGATCAAAAATTGCATGGTGGGCGCGATATATTGCAGAAGACCAACAACGGTAAGCGGGATTTGTCTTGCGGCGGAGGCAAACATCAAGAGCGGGATCGTGGTCACTGCGCCGGCACTGATCAAAAGGATGTCAATCTGCGCCCCTTCATGGAGGAATACGCCCGAACCATTGAATCCAACAAAAGCAAGATAGATCAAAGCGATTGGAAATACGATCCCCGTTTCGAGCGTAAGACCGTAAAGCGAACCAAGTGGGGCAAGCTTTTTAACGAACCCATAAAATCCAAACGAAAATGCCAGCGAGAGCGCAATCCAGGGCAGGCGACCATAGGCAATCGTCAAATAGGTCACGCCCGCCGTGGCAAGCGCGACGGGAATCCATTGGGCAGGGCGTAAGCGTTCATGGAGAAAAATCACGCCCAACAAGACACTGAGGAGCGGGTTAATGAAATAGCCAAGGCTGGTTTCCACGATAAAACCTGCATTCACTCCCCAGACATAGACCAGCCAGTTGACGGTAAGAAGGGCTCCTGCAACAGCATAAATGCCAATTGTTTTGGCAGTCAACGCAGCAGTACGAAAATCCTTCCATTGTTTGGTGAGCAGGATAAAAAGAATCAGCAGGACAAATGACCAACTAATGCGATGCCCAATGACTTGCAGAGCGGGAACGTCATGCAGTAGTTTCCAATAAATGGGAAAAACACCCCACATGGCATACGCGGCAATGCCGTTCAAGATACCTTTATTCATTATTCTCCTTTGAACTTTTATTTCAAAAACGATCGATCGGCTGTCGTCCTGCATACCCCGCTTCGATCTCATGCCAGAAAGCAATATCTCCTTCGCCATATTGCCAGCACAAATAGACTTCGCGCCCATCCTTCAATGCAGGGAAATCCAGCAATCCCAGATTGATATCCTTGATCAAAACATCTGTGGCCTGAATGCGATGGATCAGCGCATCGAACTTCTCAAAATCCTGAACCATATTACTGAGCGTACGGTTACCGCCGTTTCCTGCAGCTTTTTCAATGGCGGGCCAGGCTTCGGGCTGATTCTTAAGGATCTTTAGACGAATTGCCTGAACTTCATCCATAAGTGGACGAATCAGGTTCAAGGTGTCGTTGGCTTCCTGAAGCGTAAAATATCTTTGTGTCATAGTTAATTAAACGATCTATTGTATTCGTAAGTCTTTAGCTTCCTTTAGTAACGTAGCGAAAAACAAACAAGCAATCATCAAGCCGGTCAACACCAACAAAGGCAGGGTCATCGAACCTGTGTCAGGAGCTTTGAAGGCATCCATACCGAGGATGAAAATGATACCCGAAATTTGTCCCATCAGTAAGAGTAAGCCATTGGAGGTTCCCTCGGGTGCAGGATAGGTGATCTCCGCGCCATATTGAAATCCGATCGGACCTGCACTAAGGAGGAAGGAACCAAAAAGAAACGAAGAGATCAAAAGAAGAGGATACGTGCCAGCGAAGGTGACTCCAATCAATCCGATTGTTGCACCCAGCACGGCGAGGCTCAGGAAAGGAACCCGTTTGCGAGAACGGTCAGAAAGTAGTGGAATGACCAGCGCACCAAGAATCCCGCCAAATATCATGGCCCCTCCCGCGTTGCCGGCTTGTGTAATGGAAAAACCTCTGGGGTTGAGGACCTCCTCAATCCAGGTGGTGATCGCGTTGAAGGCCCCAAGACCCACGAAGAATATGATCAACAATAAGACAAAGTCACGTTGACGGATCATCTTTGAAAGACCAGTAAGCGATAAAGAACGGTCTTCTTGATCTGTAGAAGATGGCCGCGAGGGAGGGCCTTCACGGACGAATAGAAAAAATATCAACATGGCGACGAGGGATACACTCCCGTAAACCAAAAGGACCTGAGGAATGCCTGACCGGAGCGCCAGGTAAGGAGTTAAGGCCAGACCCATAAGGATTCCCAAATAAATTGCCAATGAACCCATGCCCGTCGCGGTCGCACGTTCCTCCATCGGAAACCAGCGTGCCGCGACGGTCGTGACCGCGTTGAGGATAAAGGGTTGACCAATCGCGATGGCAATTTGTGCAACCAAGACAAGTTTGTAATCTGAGGCGACGAGGCCGCGCACGAGGCCAAAGATGCCTGTCAACGCCGCGCCAATGCCTACGCCGAGGCGAATGCCATAGGTGTCAATGACCCACGAAGCTGGAAATGATACAAAGATATAAACTATCAGGAAACTTAGAGATAGAAGTCCAATGCTCAGCTCGGAAACTCGGTAGTATTCCACTGCATTGCTTGTGATCGGAGCAAAAGTAATCCACAACAACTGGTTGACTGCGATTATGCTCATAAAGGCTAATAAAACCACCCAACGGTAAGGATAAACTTGAACCTTGGTTTGTTCCATGAAAAGATCTCCTCTGCTCTTAACTCTCTAAAAGAAACACCCCAGGGAGGCAATGGTTCCCTTATGTTGAAGTCAAAATGTAAAGGAAGACATTCCTGTTTTAGGAATGTCTTCCACAAAATAATCGCGTATGTGTCACAGGCTCAGATAGGTAAGGCCTGATAGCCTTTTTTCTTCACGGCTGCGATGATTTGCTCATCCGTCAACCTGGATTCATCATACTCAACAGTCATCTGGAGTTTGTGATAGCTTGCGTTGATCTCTTTGACGCCGTCGAGAGTATCCTCGAGCGATTCAAGTTTCATGGCACAGTTGGTACAACTCATATCAGGGACTTTGAATGTTTTTTTGACCATAGGTTTCCTCAAAGACCTGACAGGTCTTCAATGCGAATGAGACCTGTCAGGTCTGGTAGTTATTATTCAAACACAATTTGCCCGGTGTACATTCCCATGGAACAAGTAAAGAACAGGCTATTTCCTTTTTCCTGTGCAGGAATGTTGACTTGAACAGTCCCAGTATCGGGCAGCAATTCGTAATAATCGAGGGCGGGGATCACAAAATCGCGGGCACAGGAATAGGTTTGATTCGTTACCAAATTCAATGTGAAGTTTTTTCCAGCGGGAGCACTGATTGTTTGTGGAAAGTATCCTTCATTTTGAACGTAGAGAACTACCTCGCCTTCCGCAAAGGAAGATTGCGCAGCCTGTGCTACAGGTGCCCGACCGCTATTTGACGGGAGCAGGTTGCGGGTCAGGTTTTGAATCGAGAGCGGTGATCCTAAAACATTGAGGCCACCATTGATCGTCACGAGTCCCAGTATCAATACAACCGCTGCCACGAATCGCATAAAGAGTTTTTCGAGTCGCGAACCCAATTCGGTTGTCAGGTATGCGACGATAAAAAAGACAGGACTCGTTCCGAGCGTGAAAGCAAACATAAGCGCAGCACCCATTGCCATGCTGCTTGTCCCGAGCGCGGCTGCCATCATAGCTTGAGTCACGCCACAGGGGATAAAGACGGTCAGCGCGCCGAGAAAAAGCGGCGTGAATGTGTCTGTCCCTTTTGCGGTGCGACGGATATAGCGCGTGATAAATTTCGGCGGTTCAATGGAAAAGTAACGAAAGAGGGGATGGACATTGAACATACGCAAGGCATTGCCCAACATGAAAACGCCAATCAGGATCATCAAAATCGCACGCGTTGCCGGGCTCAGAGTAAGATATGAACCAACCAGACCCAGCAATGCACCTAGCAACGTGTATGCAACAATTTTTGCGATCAAGAAAAGGAAAATAGGAAACGCCGAGTTTGAACGCGGCAATGGTTGATTCTTTTTACCACGTTGCTTTTTCTTTTGTGCGGCTTGTTCGAGATAATCCTGTTCGATCTGATGAGCGAGTGAACTTGCCAATAACCCGCCTTGAACTGCGAGACAACTCAAACCACCTGTCGTGAGTCCGGTGATGAAAGCGACGGCAAGTTGACTCGTCCCACCTGCGTTATTTGCGATGTTCACATCGTACGTGTTCGATTGAGAGACCATCATGACGATGGCAATGGTGACAAACCCAATACCGAGCGCAATCAAGATGACAGGATCGATCGATGATTTTCGGTTTCTGGACATTTCGCCTCAATGCTACCATTCGTTGTTAAATTTTCTGTCTTCGTAAGCGCAGGCTGTTCGTTACCACAAAAACACTGCTAAACGCCATCGCGCCAGCCGCCAGCATAGGGTTCAAATATCCAAATGCGGCTGCAGGGATGAGGATCACATTGTAGAAAAACGCCCAGAACAAGTTTTGTTTGATCGTGCCCAGCGTTTTGCGAGAGAGAGAAACCGCACGTGCAACACCACGCAGGTCACCGCTCATTAATGTCACCGCTGCAGCAGCCATGGCAACATCTGTCCCTGTGCCGATCGCAATGCCCACGTCCGCCTGGGCAAGAGCGGGCGCGTCGTTCACACCATCCCCTACCATCGCTACGACGGTGCCATTTGCCTGCAGCTTTTTCACTTCAGAAGATTTCCCCTCAGGAAGGACTTCTGCAAGTACTTGATCGATTCCAACCTGACCCGCAATCGCTTCGGCAGTTTTCTGGTTATCGCCAGTAATCATCGCCACTTTCAGACCCATGCGATGTAAATCTTCAATGGCTTGTTTCGAGCCATCCTTCAACGTATCGGCGACAGCGATCACGCCTGCGGGATTATTATTCACTGCGACAAGCATGGCTGTCTTGGCTTCGGATTGGAGACGCGCCACTTGAGAGCCGAGCCCGTTTAAGGAGATTCCCTGTGACTCGAACATGCGCACGTTACCGACCATTACGTTCCTCCCCTCGACCTCAGCCTGTACACCGTGACCCGGCGTTGCCTTGAATCCGGCGGGTTCCGCTAAAGCCAATCCACGCGTCGTCGCTTCGGCCCATATCGCTTCACCGAGAGGATGTTCACTCCCCTTTTCGACTGAGGCAGCCAATCGCAACAGTTCATTATCTTTTATGCCAGCGCTTGCGATGATATTCGTTACAGCAGGCTGACCTTTCGTAATGGTTCCCGTTTTATCGAGCACGACTACATTGACTTTTCCAGCACGTTCCAACGCTTCACTATTCCGGAACAGGATTCCTGCTTCCGCGCCTTTGCCAGTGCCAACCATGACCGCCGTCGGCGTGGCAAGACCCATCGCACATGGACAAGCAATCACGAGCACCGCAACCATATAGATCAGCGCACGTGTGAAATTATCAACCTCCGCATTGACCGGGAGCGGCGGACCGAAGAAGTACCAGCCTGCGAAGGTCAGTGCGGCAATGCCAATCACGATTGGCACAAATATCGCCGAGACCTGGTCCGCCAGCTTTTGGATCGGTGCTTTGCTACCTTGCGCATCTTCGACCAATTTGATGATCTGTGCAAGGGCCGTTTCCTTACCGACCTTTGTTGCTTCGAACTTCAATAACCCTAATTTATTGAGTGTTGCACCAATAACAGGCTCGCCCGGCTTCTTTTCAACCGGCATCGATTCGCCGGTCAACATTGATTCATCAATAGCGCTGCGTCCTTCGATCACCACACCATCTACGGGAACGGTCTCGCCTGGCTTCACAAGAACGACATCGCCGACGCGCACATCGTCTACCGGTACTTCCGCTTCCAGTCCTGCGCGAACGACGCGGGCGGTCTTGGCGCGTAATCCCATTAATTTCTTAATCGCTTCAGAGGTGCGCCCCTTGGCGCGCGCCTCCAAAAATTTTCCAAGCTTGATCAACGTAATAATGACCGCGGCGGTCTCATAGTAAACATGACCAGCCAGCCAGCCAAAGGTGATCGGCAGCGAATAGAAGAACGCCGCCGAGGAACCCATGACGATCAGTACATCCATATTCGCTGATTTATTGCGCAACGCCTTGAAAGCGCCTACGTAATATTGCCAGCCCACGTAGAATTGAACGGGCAGGGCAAGTACAAGTAGCAACCAACCAAACCAGGGTTGGACTTCACGCATTCCTTCCATGCCTGTGTTGGCGTAGAAAAAGCTCGGAAGCAGACCAAAATCTCTTCCCATCGAAAGCAGGAAAAGTGGAATGGTAAAGGTCAAGCCAATGATCAATAGGCGCCGTTGTTCATTGATCTCATGTTCGCGTGCTTTGGCTTCGGCATCTTCCGCTTCTCCACCCAGTTCAACAGCTTCAAAGCCAGCGCCTGCCACTGCGCGGCGGAGTTCCGCCTGCGTGACGATCGTAGGCACATATTTAACCCGGGCTTTTTCGGTTGTGAAATTCACCTGGGCTTCGAGAACACCTTCGAGATTTGCTAATGCCTTCTCCAGGCGACGCGCGTCGTTGTCATCTGAAAGGCGCTTGATGATAAGATCGGCTTCGCCTGTGGCAACACCATACCCGGCGCGGTTGACACGCGCGATCAACTCGTTAAGCTGCAGCTTGGCAGGTTCGAACTCGACGGTTGCGCGTTCAGAAGAAAGGTTGACCACGGCGGTTTGCACACCATCAAGCTTCTTGAGATTGCGCTCAACGGTCGCGACACAGTTCGCGCAGGTCATGCCTGTAATTGGGAGTGTTAACTGTTTGGTATCTGACATATTAGGACCTTAAAAGACCTGTCAGGTCTGACAATTACAAACTAAGCAGGCCTTCAACGGGATAATCGATCTCGGCCAGCAACGTCTTGATCTTCTCCTCCGTTGCGGGCGTATCGAATATGATCTGAACCTTCTTGCTGGCTTGATCGGCCTTTACAGATTGGACACCTTGCAATTCACTGACTTCCATTTCAATGGTGTGAGTGCAGTGTCCACAATGAATAGCAGGGACGGTATAGGTTACAGTGGTCATCATTAATTTCTCCTTTGAATTTTCCGATGGTCAAGTAGACGATGTTCTTCCGTCATATCGAGACCATCCGTTTTGAAAGTACACTTGACACAGGTGGTCTCGATAAGTCATCGCTTCGCTCATGGCTACTCGACCACCGATAAAACTACACTTTTGTTGACATATCGAAGACTTCGGTGATTTCCTTGAGGACACGTTCGCGTTCCTTTTTGTCGTTACCCTGGATTGCCGTAATCACACAGGAATTCAAATGGTCTTCAAGGATCCTGGAGCTGACTTTGTTCAAGGCAGCCTCCACAGCTTGTATCTGGCGGATGACATCAATACAATAAGCCTCTTCTTCCACCATGCGGATAACTCCGCGTAAGTGCCCTTCAATCGTCTTCAAACGCCTAATGGTGTTATCATTTTCCATGGTTACCTCAACTTCCAGACACAGCTTAATTGCCTTACCTAACCCCCCCCAGGGGGGTTGGGGTACAATAATGATAACACATCCGCTTTTTCAGGGTCAAGATTTCTTCGCTGTAAAATGTCACGAGATAAGAGTGAAAATCATCCTATTAAGAGTAGAATTATCATTATGAAAATAAACCCAGCCGACTTGCGCCGCGTCAATGTTTTTCGAGATGCCACGGATGAGGATTTGAATTTATTTGTAGAAAAAGGGATCTTGCGCTCCATTGAAGAAGGAGAGTTTTTCTTTTTTCAGGGAGATCCAGCCACGTATTTCTATGTTTTAGTCTCTGGCAGGGCAAAACTGTTGCAAACCAACCAGGCCGGGCAACAGGTCAATTTGCGGACGATCAACGAATGGCAAATGTTTGGCGCGCTGGGCGCAGTCCGAGAAAATGCGACATATCCGGCTACCGCTCAGGCATTAGAGCACAGTACCGCACTCGCCATTGAAAGCAGCTTCCTAAAAGAGATGATGCAAACTCACCCTCAGCTCAACGTCAACCTGATGCAGTTGATGACAGGCTATATCATGGAAATGCAGGAACGCTATCGTGAACTTGCAACAGAACGCGTAGAGCGCAGAATCGCTTTAACCGTTCTTCGGCTGGCCGGCCAAATTGGCAAGCGGATCAGCAAAGAGGAGATGATGGTGGAATTGCCTCTCTCCCGTCAGGATGTGGCAGAGGCCTCGGGAACCACCATCTTTACCGTCAGCCGGGTGCTGGCAGACTGGGAACGGCGCGGTCTGGTGGAAGCGGGCCGCGAGCGGGTGGTGATCCGGAATCCGCATGGGCTGGTGCAGATTTC
>Ga0065705_10104330_pt1 | contig 20296 bp, 18 predicted proteins | sample SwibulcommuniRL2_FD_59092 | JGI IMG/M metagenome (GOLD analysis project Ga0065705, IMG submission 59092) | Bulk soil microbial communities from switchgrass field near Rose Lake, East Lansing, Michigan, USA - RL2 Bulk Soil v2 (version 2) | ecosystem: Environmental > Terrestrial > Soil >...
TGCAACGTCGCCCAGAGATCCTTCGAATCGCGCAACTCTCGGGTTACCAAGCAACCGCGATAGATCGGTCCACAAACCAGCTGCACCCCCGCGGCATAGACCTCCAGAGTGCGCAAGCCGCGCCGCCGCAGTTCTTCGGTAATCGCCAGCTCGCGAAACGGCCGGGGCGGCCAGGTAAAATAACATTCCCGGGTAAGGCTACGTAAAAGCCCGCCATGTCGATAGCTACGGATCAGCGCGGTCTCGCCGTCTCGCAGGCGGACCGATTTCAGAACACCCCGACCCTGATAACGCTTGTCCGCCATGGACAAATCCGCCCGGCAAATCGATGCGTCGATCTCTTCGTCGCGGTCCTCGCGGACGATCCAGAGACAGCCCCCGCTGCCAGTGACCTTTTTGAATCCGCTCGGAATGACACCCCAGAGTCTGTTTTCGGTCAGCATTCAGCTCGTTCAGTGGACCTGTCCGTAATCGCACGCAAGAGGTTTAGACAGTCAGCAGTTCCGGCTGAAAGGAACTCGGATGCATACCGCGCCGCCCGCCGCCGAGCAATTTCTCCACGGCGCGCACGACCATCTCGGCGGTGATCTCCCGGATACACGCCTCTGTACCGAGGGGACAGCGCCGTCCGCCATGAGACGCGCACGGGCGGCAAGAGATATCGCGCTGCACGACGATGGCGTCATTTGTGTACGGGTAAAATCCCAGATCCGGTGTCGTGGCGCAAAATACCGCAACGGTCGGAACCCGGCGCGCAACGGCCACATGCATGGGACCGCTGTCATTGGTGACAAACACGTGGCAGCGATTGATGGCCGCCGCGAGCTCGCGCAATCCAACTCGCCGCACTAGATTGACAGCCGCATTGCCGCTCTGGCGTTGAACATCTTCAATGACGGCGTCATCGTCGGCACCGCCAAAAAGTAACACCTGGCAGCCGTGCCGTTGGCGCAGCATGCGAATCAGCGCCGCAAAGCCGGCGACCGACCAGCGCTTGGTCGGCCAGACCGAGCCCGGGCTGACCCCAACAATCGGATCGGTATCGTTGACGCCGAAGGCGCGGAGTTTTTGATTCACGCCGTCCTGAACGGAGCCGCTCACGGGCAAATCAAGCGCGCGCTGGCATTGCTCGGGAGCAAGGCCGAAAGCCTGCAAGACTGAAAGATTTCTCTCCACGTCATGCCGCGCCGGGTCGCGCTCGGCCCGTTGATGGAAAAGAAACCAGCCGTGACTTTCACGGAACCCCACACGAAGCGGAATTCCGGCCAGATAAAGAATCAATGCGCTACGCAACGATTTGTGCGGCGTAAGGGCAATCGTAAACTTCTCCGCCCGGAGGCGCGCTGCAGTACGACGCATGCCCTGCCAGCCGCGATTGGCCGCTTTTTTATCATCGAGGATAATCTGATCGATGGCGGGATGGTCTTGCAAAAGGTCGCCACTAGGAGGCAGGCATAGCACGCTCAATTTCTTTACTGGAAAGCGTCGTCGAACTTCGGAGATCAGAGGAAGCGTCAGTACCGTGTCGCCGAGAAAACTTGTCTGGAGAATGAGCGTATTCTCCCAATTGGTCGGCAACATGTTGGTCTACAGGCGAATCGCCTCATCAATCAGCATCACGGGGATGTCATCCTTGATCGGATACATGAGATGACAGGTGTCACAGACGAGCCCGTCTTGAGTCTGACTGAGGTGGATATCCCCCTTGCATTTTGGACATGCGAGAATATCCAAAAGTTCCTTGCTGATGGTCATTGTGATCCTCCCTATGCGCGGACATTTCGGCCGATCCGTACGGCCTTTGCAGCCTCGTCAAGAGAGCGCCGCCGATTAGCGCTGAAACGGTACAAAAGCATCCCAACCACGATGATAAGCCCTTTGGGACTGGGCCGGGTCACGATTGACAAACGGCCGCTGATACATCGGATGGCGTAAGCTACGAACCTCATGCTCGAGGAGAAATACGGTATTACCGCTTTCAGGATCAATAATATCCTTAAATCGAAACTGATGATTACGCACATCTTCCGAGATTAAACTGCGGCTGGCCAGATACTTGTAAGGCCCGGAAAAATTCGCCACGTAAACCGCAATATGGTGGCCGTCATACTGTGCAATCGGCCGCTCGGTTTCGCGAAAGATCAAACACTGCGACCGCCCGATTTTCACTCGCCCCAAGGATCCGGCTGGATCACTTTCCACGCCGCCGGGGGCACCAAAAGCCTCGTGGTAAAAACCGACGATCGCCTTTGCCGCGCCCGGTTTAACAGAAAATTCAACATAAGGAATCCCCAGCGTCATGTCACCGAACGCGGGCTGGCTTGGTTGGCAGCGGTATCGATTGCCCCACGGGCAGGTCACATCGATATAACCGGAAAATCGTTTGACTGAGAACTTGCTCCCTTTGAGCCCATCTGCCACCGCCTGCAAACGGCTCTCAAGAGCATCGAGATCGGGGACAATGACGCCAATTTGGCCGTCGATGATTTGTGCCTTGCGTGTCGGCAAGTGAAACTGCTGCTCACCGGCGTTGATCCACATATTATTCAACCCCACGGTCAAATAGGGATCGCGTGTAAACCCCATTCCGACCACGTAAAATAGCACCGCCATGGACTGATCCGGCACCTGAACATTGATATGTTCGAGAGCAATGATGTTGCCGATATCCTCTTCCGTGAATGTCTCCATAACTCACCTCGATTTTCAGATCCGATGTGGCCTTTTCAACTAATCGTTTGCAGCGTGCGCTAGTCCTTTATTGTCTGAATCCAATTCCATTCCTCAGCCAATCCGCGCTCTAGACCGACTCGGGGCGAATAGCCGAGTTTCATTCTTGCGCTCTCGAGTCTCGCGCTGGTATGACGCACATCGCCTTTCTGTCGGTCGAACCGACTGAAGTTCGCCTTTCGTCCTGCGATGTTTTCGGCAACGGCAATAGCCTGATTCAAACTCACTTCCGAACCGCCGCCTAAATTAAATACCTCGCCTTGACCAGGGTAACGCGCGGCTGCCAGGACACCGTCAACGATATCGGCGCAAAATGTAAAATCGCGAGTCTGCTCGCCGTCATCGTAAAGCGGCACTTCCTCAGTGCGCGCGAGCGCGCGCATGAGGATATGGAAAAACATGTCCGGCCGCTGTCGCGGTCCGTATACGGTAAAGAAGCGCAGCGCCACGGTCGGAACGCCAAAAGCGCGCCAATAGAGATGACAAAGATGCTCTGCCGCGAGCTTGGTCGCGCCATAAGGCGAAATCGGACGCGTGCCCCCTTCTTCACGCATCGGCAAGTCATCCGTGTCGCCGTAAACGGAGGATGTCGAAGCGTACACAAATTTGGCGAGCTTGAGTCCCTTAGCGGCCTCGAGCAAAAGTTGCGTCGCCATGATGTTGTTTTCAGTGTACCGGCTGAACTCGGCGCCCCAACTCGAACGCACCCCGGGTTGGCCCGCAAGGTGGAAAACGTGAGAAACATCGCCCAGCAACTTCGTCAAATCAACTCGCAGGAGGTCGGCGCCGAGGAATTGAAACCCCTTATGGCCGGCGATTGCCGCTAGATTACTTTCTTTGAAATGGCGTGGATAGTTGTCGAGAAAATTGTCAATGCCGATAACCTCCTCCCCGTCGGCAAGCAGCTTCTCCGCTAAATGTGAACCAATAAAACCGGCAACACCTGTAACAAGCGCTCTCATGATTCGACGATTTTCTCCAACTATTTTATCGCCACAGTCCGCATACAAGGTTTAAACTGGATCACCTGCGCCGGGCTGAATCGCCGATCCCGCATCGCCGTCCCGTCGGAGTTTCCGAACAATGGCGTCCACCAATGCTGCGCCATTTTCCACGGTCATGGCGACACGTAGCGCCAGCAATTTGTCCTTGGCGAAGGGAAACCGCTGTAGCTTGAGGATATCTTTCTCGGTCGTAATGATCAAATCGACGAGCCGCCCCATACGGTTGATTTCCTGCCAATCGGCGGTCGTGTACGAATGATGGTCGGGAAACTCGAGAGTGTTGACAATGTCGCCGTCGCAATCATAAATGAGCCGATAAAGTCCCGTGGCATCGGCGACTCCCGTGACCGTTAAAATCTTGCTTCGATAAAGCAGTGTGAGCGGGTATTCCTTGAAATGATGAGAATTGAAGCCGACCAGCGACACCGGACGAAGGGCTGCGGCATAGCAAACCGCGCTCAGGTTCGCAGGAATTGCATTCTTCCACTGGCCAGTTGCCGCGGTCTCAAGAAGAAAATCCGCGCGCCGCAAATTTTTTTTTGGCTCGCGAAACGGACCGACGGGAAGCAGCCAACCAGAGGATTGCGACCCCAAAAGCACTAGGTCGGCATCTCTATGGATCCACCGGTGTTGAAATCCATCGTCCATGATAAGCACGTCCGCATCGGCTGCCTGCAACAACTGCTTCGCCGCTTCCTTGCGATTCTTACAAACTCCGACGTTTTGGCCATAAAGCCTCGCCATCATGAGCGGTTCATCTCCCGCTCGAAGCAGGTCGTCAGTCTTTTCGAGATCTCCGTGGGGCGTCAGAGAATGAAGGACCACCGCCTTTCGTTCTTGACGACGATAGCCGCGGCTCAATATGCCGACTTTAAAGCCGCGACTTTGCAGCTCCCGCGCAAGCCACAAGCAGGTAGGCGTTTTCCCCGTTCCACCGACAGTGAGATTGCCGACACTGAGGACCGGCCGCGGCAACCGGACACCCTTCAACCAACCCCAATCAAAAAGGGCGTTGCGGATTTGAACGCCGAAGCGATAAAAAAACGCTACCGGGAAAAAAACCGCCCACAGAAGCTTGCCGCGCACGCCCCTCGCTTCCCATACCTCGCGCACCAAAGCATCGGTCATCATGCTGTCCGGAGCCGTAAATCAATCAGCATCATAAATAGCGCTCGGCCAACTTAAAATTGAGCATCAGCGCGTCGCGATTCGCGCCCGCGACGCGCGCCGCCCGTTCACCCATTAATCGAAGTTGATCCGAATCTTTGAGCAAGTGGATCAGGACGCGGCTCAAATCCACGGCATCGCGGACCTCGACGGCCGCTCCATTGCGTTTCATTTCATCAGCGATACTTCTGAAGTTGCTCATATAGGGCCCGAAAAGGATGGGCTTTCGAAGCCGCGCCGGTTCCAAAAGATTGTGGCCACCGCCGTCAACCAAACTGCCGCCGATAAAGGCAATGTCCGCTGCGGCAAAGAAGCCGGGCAAATCCCCCACGGTATCGAGCAACAAGATATCGTGGGCAAAGTATTCTTTTGCCGTAATGCGGGTTTTCCGTTGGAAATTGACGGCCGTCTTTAGGAGCAACCTTTCAACCTCGGCGAAACGTTCCGGATGCCGGGGCGCCAATACAAGCGAGAGCCCGGGGAACCGCGCGCGCGCCGACATGTAAGCCTCAATCAGAATTTCTTCCTCGCCTCGATGGGAGCTGCCCGCAACGATCAACTGGCGGGCCGGATCCTTGGCCGAAGTGATTTTTTCCCACGCGCTGTCAAGAGGACGCGCCGCAAACTTCAAGCTGCCGACAACGGTCACTTTGCTCGCAACCGCTCCGAGATTCTCGATGCGCGCCGCATCTGCGGGTGACTGCATGCCCAAGCACGTAAAGAAATTCAACACCCGGCGAAAAAAACCGGACAAACGCGAATAACGCACGAAAGCCTTTTCCGATAGGCGGCCACTCAGCAGCACAGTCGGGATGCCCCGCTTAAAGGCGGCGCGCAAAAGATTCGGCCAAATCTCGGTCTCGACAATCACCAACAGCGAGGGCTCAAAAGTGTTTAACGCGCGCCGCACAGACCACGGAAAATCTAGGGGCAGGAAGATCGCTGCATCGACACCGGAAATCTGGCGGGCGATCCGGTTCCCCGTTGCGGTAAATGTCGAAACTAACACCTTGCGTTCCGGCGCGCGCGCCTTGAACTCGCGCACAAGAGGTTCGGCGGAGCGTACCTCACCCATCGAAGCGGCATGAATCCAAACCGGTCTTGTCGAAGCCAATGATCGACGAGTGGCCTCGGGGTAAAATCCCAATCGTTGGGCGAATCCGCTGCGATAGTGAGTTCCGAGCAAAAAAAGCAACGGCAACGCGGGAAGTGTCGCCACGAAGGCAACGCCCAATGCGAGGTTATAGAGCAAATACCACACGGCGGGACCAGCGCTTAGTGCAACGCCTCTCGCTCTTCGGTTTCACCCTCTTCCAAAGCCTGAATCGAGTAAAGCCGGTTGTATTCGCCGTTTCGATGCAGGAGTTCATCGTGGGTCCCCTCTTCGGAGATGGCGCCATCGACCATCACCACAATACGATCCGCTTTGCGGATCGTTGACAGCCGATGGGCGATCACGATCGTGGTTCGGGTCGTCATCAGAATTTCGAGAGCATCCTGAACCGATCGCTCCGATCCCGCGTCGAGGGACGAAGTCGCCTCATCAAGGATCAAGATCGGCGCGTTTTTGAGCAGCGCGCGAGCGATCGCCAGACGCTGGCGCTGTCCCCCGGAGAGCTGCATCCCCATTTCGCCGATTACCGAATCGTAACCCCGGGGTAGCGCCAGGATGAAATCATGCGCATTTGCCGCCTTGGCCGCGGCAATAATATCCTCCATGCGCCGCGCTGGATCCCCGTAGGCAATATTGTTCTTGATCGAATCATTAAAGAGAAAAGTATGCTGCGTAACCATGCCGATTTGACCGCGCAGCGAGGTCACAGTCAAGTCGCGAACGTCGACGCCATCAACGGTGACACTACCCTCGCACACATCATAAAATCTCGGGATAAGATCCACCAGAGTGCTCTTGCCGACGCCGCTCATCCCAACGAGAGCAACCATCTGTCCCGCTTCAATTCTAAAATCAACGCCTTTCAAAACCGGCGTTTCCTTATAGGCAAAACTGACATTATGAAACTCGATGCACTCTGAAAACGGCCGGGCAACCTGCGCGTCCGCCTTGTCGTCTATCTCAGGCCTTTCATCGAGGACTTCAAATACTCTTTCCGCGCCCGCCAGTCCCTGATGAACCGCCGTATAAGTTCGCGCCAGGCCCTTGAACGGTCCGTACATCAAAAACATCGCCGCCATAAAAGCCATGAATTCGCCCTGGGTGCGGCCGCCGGCAACAACACTCCAACCGCCGTACCAAACCACACCGACAATCCCCAAAGAAGCCAACATCTCCATCGAAGGCGCTACGATTGCCTTGATGCGGCTCGCGCGTAGCGACTGTTTGAACAGGCGCCAATTTTCCTCCTTGAATCTTTGGTCTTCGTAGTTTTCCATGCCGAACGCCTTGACGATGCGATTACCCTGAATACTTTCTTGTAGAAGCGCTGTCAGCGTTCCCGTGCGGATCTGCCCGCGCCGAGTGAGGCGCTTAATTCTGCGACTCAGGCGCATGACGGGCAATACCGAGGCAGGGAAAACAACAAAAGCCATGCTCGCCAGGACCCAGTCTTTCAAAAACGCCACAATCACCAATGCCGTCAGTGATACCGAGTCCTTCATGAATGAAGCCAGTGCATCGGTAATCGCGTAGCGCAGCAGGTTAACGTCGCTATTGACTCTCGCGATCAGCGTGCCGGTCGGATTTCTATAAAAGAAGGATAGCGAGAGCAGTTGTAAGTGGCGATTGAGCGCGTTTCTCACGTCGTTGATGATACGCAAACCCACATAATCGTTGAAATAGCTTTGACCGAAGTTCATCAGCCCGCGGAATGCAAAAAGAGCCAGAACCAAAACCGGCACGTAGGCGAGCGCCGCATGATCCCGGCGCGTGAATACGTCGTCAATGATTCGCTGCACCAAAAACGGCAGAGCCCCATCGGTGGCGCCGAATCCGACCATACAGATCATCGCAAGGACAAAATACGGCCACACGTACGGCTTGAGAAATGTAAGCAGTCGAATGTAAGTATTCACTTTTAAATAACCTTAGACCATCAGAGCGAGCGCCAGGTCGGCCACGCGCTCGCCCGCTCCGGGCCCGCCCAAGCGATCGCGCAGCTGCGCCAATTTTTCTGCAATTGTAATCCGAACCTGTGGATTATCGAGAAGTCCGCGGGTCTCCGCGATGATGCGCTCCGCATTGACGTCTTTTTGCACGAGTTCCGGCACGATCCGCTCCCCGGCGATTAAATTCACCATTCCGATATGCTCGACACGGACGAGTAATCGGGCGATCAGGAACGTCAACCAGGAGAGCCGGTACATAATGATCATCGGCCTGCCGAGCAGCGCGGTCTCCAGAGTTGCGGTACCGGAGGCCGTCCACACCAAGTCCGCAGCGTGAATCGCTTCGTAACGGTCGTTTTGCACGATCGGAATGCGCAGTTGCGGATGCTTTAACGCTGCGGCGATTTCTCCAGCGTCAATGGTACTCGCGCAGACGCAAAAAAATTGCAGCCCACTCTGTTCGAACAAGCGAAATGCGGCCTTTCCCATGATCGGCAAATGACGGCTCACCTCGCCGTGCCGGCTTCCGGGCAAAATTGCAATCACGGGTTTGTTTGGATCCAGGCCTATTTGCCTCAGCGTCGTCGCGCGATCACGTCCGGCTTTCACCGTCTCCAGAAGTGAGTTACCGACAAAGGTGGCCTTGACGCCGTGCTTTTCATAAAACGGCGCCTCGAATGGAAAGATCACCGCCATATGGTCGACCCAACGCGCAATTTGTCGCACGCGCCCTTTCCGCCAAGCCCAGATTTGCGGGCTTACATAATACAGCACGGGAATGCCCAGCGATTTGGCAACCCTAGCCAATCGAAGATTGAAATCCGGAAAATCGATCAACACCAAAAGATTAGGCCTGCGCTCTCGCAAGGTGCGCCTGAGCAATCGGTAAGCGCGCCAAACATTTCGGATGTTTCCTGCCAGCTCGACAAGCCCCATGCCGGTGAGTGCGGCGACCTTGAACAGCACCTCGAACCGTCGTTCCTGAAGTTGCTCGCCGGCGACCCCATAGATTTTCAATGACGCATCGCGTTTGTGTAGCGCATCGACCAGCTGCGCACCATGGGCATCTCCCGACGCTTCACCCACCACCAGCATGATTTCTTTGTGTAACCGGGGCACAAGAAACGTTGTTCGGCTAGAGCTGCGCGCTGATCATGGATGCAATTTCCAAGGCCCGGAGTCCTTCGGCGCCGCCGACGAGTGGCAGTGTGCGCGTACGCACGCAGTCGAGAAACGAATCGATTTCATCTGCCAGTGCGTCCCCATCCTTGATTTCAATGTTCTCCGCACGAATATCAAGCCATCCCGCTCCGGGCGACGGTTTGTGATAGATCTGCGCCCGGCGCTGATCATAATCGATCGAAATATAAGCGTCCGGCTGAAAAAACCTGATCTTTCGCTCCCGTTTGATCGAAACTCTGCTCGCCGTTACGTTGGCGATGCATCCATTGACGAATTTAATTCGAGCGTTTGCTATATCCGGCTTGTCGGTCAATACCGGAACCCCAACCGCTTCGACGCGCTCGACCGGCGAGCGGACCAAACTCGAAATGACATCGATATCGTGAATCATCAAATCCAAAACCACATCGACATCGGTTCCTCGCTCGACGAACGGAGCGAGACGATGGCACTCGACGAACTTTGGCTCCTTGATCACCCCCTCGAGCCTGCGGATCGCCGGATTGAATCGCTCCAAGTGACCGACTTGAAGAATGGCATTCTTCGCCTTGGCCACGGCGACCAGATCGCGCGCTTCAGTGATATCCGCGGTCAAAGGTTTTTCAACCAAAACATCGATGCCCGCTTCGACAAGATCGCGTGCCACTTTGAAATGGAGACGAGTGGGCACGGCCACGCTGACACACTGAACCCGGCCGAATAGGGCGCGATAGTCGGTCAGCCCATCGGTGTTCAGACGCTTGCCGACCTCGCGAGCGCGCTCTTCATCAGTATCGATAACGGCCACAAGGTTCGCCTTGGGCGAAGCAGCATACTTTTCGGCGTGAAATTTTCCTAGATAACCGACGCCGATGACGCCGACCGCTAATGGACCCTCGGCAAAAGCGCTCATATTCTAATCGCTGACTCCGACGATAGCGATGCCATGCGCATCGGCCTGGCGAAGTAGTATTTCTTTTTCCAAGAGGATTGTCTTGCCCGCTTCGATCGCCAAAACGGAAGCTCCCGATTCATGCAGGCATCTCACCGTATCCACGCCGATTGCGGGCATGTCGAAGCGAAGATCCTGCTGCGGCTTACTCACCTTAACAACAACGCAGCCCGATTTCGCCAACGCACCGCCCCGTTGAATTGCCTGATCCGTGCCTTCCACAGCTTCGACCGCCAAAACGACTTGCTTCTTCACGACCACCGTTTGGCCGATACCCAATCGACCGATCTCTTTGGCGGCTTGAAATCCGAATCGAATATCGTCCCACTCCTCGGGGCGCGGCGCCCGTTTGGTCAAAATTCCCTCCGGCGAGATAATCTGAGGCAGGCAAAGAGTGGATTGCAAAATTTGAATACCCTCGGATGCCAATTCATCGGCGATACCGCGCAATAGGGCATCGTCCTCCCTGCTTTTAATCTTGGTCAAGAACCGCGCGCCGCGAAAATCCGGCCGGAAATTACCGAAGAGTTTGACTTTGCGAATACCGCCGGCCATCACGGCTTCGGTCACCCCGGAGCGCTGAAAGGCGCGAATCATTTTGCCGAGCTGGCCAACGTAAATCCAAGCAACTTCGTCAGCGGCTTGGTCAATGGCCGCGTCGGTTTCGCCCCGATGCGCGACGGCGATGACGCGATAACCGGCGCGCTTTGCCTCCTCGGCAAACATCAAGGGAAACCTTCCGTTGCCGGCAATCAGTCCGAGCTTCTTCACGCAACAGACACAAGTGGTCGCACTCCGGTTGGACAAACGTGCGACATGAAGTCAGCGACAAATCCCGCGCTGCGATTGCGCGATGAACGAAACGAATTTTTCTATTTCAGGAATGGCCGGCAGCTCTCGTCGAATGCTCGTGAGCGCGTCGGTGGTCCTGAGTTTGGAGTTAAACACGATGCGGTACGCTTTGCGGATGGTTTCGATAACTCCCGCGTCGAGACCGCGGCGTTTGAGTCCCTCGATATTCAGGCCGCGAAGGCGCGCGCGATCGCCCGTGGCATTGCAATAGGGAGGCACGTCCTTGGACACCATGGAACCGGCTCCCACCAGGGCGCCGGTGCCGATACGGACGAACTGATGTATGCCGACCAAGCCACCGACAATGACGAAGTCCTCGATGATAACATGACCCCCCAGTGTTGCCCCATTGGCAACCACGTTGCGATCTCCCAGTTTGCAGTCGTGCGCAATATGACAATACATCATCAATAAATTCTGATCGCCGACTCGGGTCACCATACCGCCCCCTGTCGTGCCCGGATTGAGGGAAACGTATTCGCGAATGGTGTTCCGGTCGCCGATAATCAGTTCGCTCGGCTCGCCTTTGTATTTAAGATCCTGTGGCGAGGAACCGATCGAGGCGAATGGAAAGACGACATTCGCCTCGCCCAGGGTGGTGCGCCCTTGGATTGCGACATGGGCATGGATCTTACTGCCCTTGCCAATGCTGACTCCGGCACCAATGACGCTATACGGACCGACCTCCACATCATTGTCCAACTCAGCGCAGCGGTCGACGATGGCCGTTGGGTGCACCCGATTCATGGCGACGTTTCCTCAGGCCAGATCCACTTCCATGGCGGAAATCTCCGCCTGGGCGACTAATTTACCCTCTACGGTGGCGATCCCTTGCATTTTCCAAAAGGAACCCCGGCGTTTTAAGCAGGTCAGTTCCATGCGCAACTGATCGCCCGGCTCCACGGGATGCTTGAATTTGACGTTGTCCAATCCGGTCAGCACGAAAACCTTGTCGTCCGTCATACCACCGCGCGCATTATGCGCGAAGAACGCCCCGACTTGCGCCATCGCTTCGCAAATCAAGACTCCCGGCATCACCGGACGGTTGGGAAAATGCCCTTGGAAGAAATTCTCATTGATCGACACGTTTTTGATTCCGACAACTTTTTCATTGCCGTCGATCTCGATAATCCGATCGACCAGCAGAAACGGGTAACGGTGCGGAATGCACTTGAGGATTTCTTTAATGTCCAGCATCGCCATCGTGCTCCTTTGCGCCGCTCCCGAGAAGCCGCGCCATCTCCTTTTCCAAACGGCGCACCGTGCTCCATAGCGCCGGCAACTGCGGCAACAGCGTCATCACCTTAAGCCACTCATGGTGCGGCGCCGCTGCAATACCGCCCGAAAGAACGGCACCCGGCGGCACCGATTTGGGAATTCCCGATTGCGGACCGATGGTCGCTCCCTCGCCGATCTCGACATGATTCACGATACCGACTTGGCCCGCCAACGTGACGTTTTTTCCCAATCGCGTGCTGCCGGCGATCCCCACCTGCGCTGCCACAACCGAATCCTCGCCAACCACAACATTGTGCGCGATCTGAACCAGATTATCTATTTTTACGCCGCGCCGGATCATCGTCGTACCGAGCGTGGCCCGATCGATCGTCGTGTTGGCACCCACCTCCACGTCATCTCCCATCACGACGATACCCGTTTGCGGAATTTTGATTCGGCTCGCACCCGACCCCGCGTAGCCAAAACCGTCGCTGCCAACGACCACGCCCGCGTGCAGCGTCACCCGGTCGCCGATGCGGCATCGTTCACGGACAACGACGTTCGCGTGCAGCACGCAGGCGGCGCCCACTTCCACGTCATCACCGAGGAAAACACCGGGATAGAGAACGGAACCTTCGCCAATTGTGACCCGGCGGCCAATGAATACATTGGGAAAAACCTTAACGCGCTCGGCGAGGACAGCTGTTTTGTCAACGTGCGCGGCGGAGCTTATTTCACCATCAAACACCGGATCCGGATGAAACTGCCGGAGAATTTTCGCGAACGCCACATAGGGATTAGCGGCTTCTAAAAAATTTAAGGCGATTCCCCTGTCGGCGGAGGACGCAACTCCGGGACCAACGATCACCGCGCTCGCTTTACACCGGGACAAAAACTTCTGATAACGCGGATGGGTAAGAAAGGTTATTTCACCCGGAAGGGCTTCGTCGATGGCCGATACTTTGCAGATGACGACGCTGCCATCTCCTATCACTCGTCCACGAACGTGAGCCGCCAGTTCGCTGAGAGTTTTACTGATCGTCACTTATTTCTTCGCCCGACTATTATAAGTCTCGATGACCTTGCTGGTGATATCGATGCCTTGGTCGCTATAGAGAATTTGCGAGCGCTCCAGGATCAAAGTAAATTTTTCCGCCTTGCCCACTTCGTTGACAATTTTTTCGAGTTCCTTGAGAAGATCGGACATCATTTCGTTATTCTTCGCTTGCAGATCCTGCTGATAATCCGACATGCTGCGCTGCAGATTGATCGAGCGTTTTTGCAAATCGGATTCAACGTTACGGCGTTCCTCATCTTTCAGAAGCGGACCCTTCTTGTCCAGGTCCGCTTTCAGGCGTTCAATCTCCTGCCGTTCTTTTACGATATCCGCTTCCGCTTTCTTGACCTGCGCCTGGAAACGATCCCTCGCCCGTTTCCCCGCCTGGGATTCGGCGATGACCTTCTGAATATCGATATAGCCGATCTTTATTCGCTCCTGGGCGTAGCTCACTGAAAAAGAGAGAACCAGCGTTGCGACTACCAGCCAGTACTTCACTCACACCTCCGACGAATGATTTTGAAGATTTGCGGTATGGCAGTTGCCTTATTGACTGCCGAGAGAAAAGCCGAGCACGGACGTTTCGTCGTGCGGCTGTTTGTTTAGCGGGAATCCGAGTTCAACGCGCAAGGGTCCGAACGGAGACATCCATCTTACCCCCGCGCCAACCGATTTCCTTAACTCGCCAAAACTAAAATCATTGAAAGCATTACCTACGTCGAAGAAGCCAACGCCACGAATGCCGTATTGCTCCATGATGGGGAACAAAATTTCCGTGTTAAACACCGCCGATTTCCCGCCGCCGACAACTTCCGTTCCCTTACAATGAAGGCCATTCTCGTCGCACTTCGAAGGCGCCCGCGGGCCAAGAGTTCGTTCGGCAAATCCGCGCACCGAATTGATCCCGCCTAAAAAGTACCTTTCAAACAGGGGCAAATCACTGCCACTGTTATTTCCGCCCGAAAAGCCCACCCCGTAACCAAGTTGTCCGCCCAGGGCAAGAACCCAATTTCCGCCCCACTTAGGATCCTTCAACAATGGGTAATGCCATCGCCCGCTGACATCGGTTTTGATAAAGCGGCTATCGCCCCCGAGTCCGGCCATTTTTATCGCAAAAGCTGATTTTGTTCCTTCCGTAGGCGCAAAAAAATGGTCGCGGCTATCATAGGTAATGCCGGGGGTCACGGCGCTGGTCAAGGATTTCCCTTCTTCGCTTTTTATGGATTCCGACGCCGTCTTGGAAACGCCGTCAATGTTCTCATGGGTGAGTTCATAGGCAACACCGCCCCGCATATAATCCCAGATGGTCATGGGCGCATTGCCGGCCAACTCGTCCGATCCCACATTACGTTGGGGGGCCGCGCCAAAAAAAGGCATCCTGAAGTCCTTCAGCGGATAACTTGTGTTAAAGCCGAAACCGATCTTATTTTCGTCAAAGTCGCTATACTCCCGCTTGGTTTTGAATCCATCGAGACCCGCAGCCACTTTGGAGTCCATGAAATAGGGGTCGTTGACATTGACAATGAAGTCTTGACGGCTTGAACCTATGCTAAAGTTTCCGCTGACGCCCTGACCCCGGCCCATGATGTTTTTTTCCGAGACGTTGGCATTAAACAGAAATCCATCGCCGCTGCTATATCCTGCGCCGACCTGAAAGGTTCCCGTCGGCCCCTCTTTAACATCCACCAGCACATCAATGGTATCGGGCTGATTGGTTTTCTTGGTGGTCAATTGCACATCCTCAAAATAACCGGTCCTTTGCAGCGCATTTCGGCTTTGAGTGATCTTGCTGCCGGAAAAAAGCTCCTGCTCGTTGGCAAGAAGCTCCCGCCGCACAACCTTGTCGCGCGTCTTTGTGTTGCCCGCAACCAGGACCCGGTTGAAATAAACCGGCGGCCCCTTTGTGATCACCAGAGCGACATCAACGATTTTTTGATTCTGATCGATATTCGTGACCGGATCGATCTGGCGAAATGCAAAGCCCTTGTTTGAATACATTTCTTCCAAGGAAGTAATATCCTCACGCAACCGGCTGCCGCGGAAAATCTGCCCGGTGGTCAACTTGACCGATTTGAGCATCTCCTTGCCATCTAGAATCAGTTCGCCGCCGATCTCGACTTTGCCGACGCGATACTGTGGACCTTCATGAATTCGGAAGACAACCTCCAGGCCATCCCGGGCGCGCAGCAGCACGGGATCGTCGATCTTGTGCTCAACGTATCCATTGTCGTTATAGTACTGTGAAAGAATCGCCACGTCATTGGTCAAAATGTCGCGATCCAAAACGCCGCGGTTGGTGATGAACGAAAAAACCCATTCTTCTTTGGTGGCGATTTGATCTCTGAGCTCGCTCTCGGAAATCGCCTTGTTGCCCTCAAACGAAATCTTCTTGATCAACAACCGGCCGCCTTCAACGATGTCCAGGGTAACGACGGCCTGGTTGTTCGATTCGATGGTCACGGCGTAATCCACCGCGACGTTGACGTATCCCTGGTCTGAGTAGAGCTTGCGTACTTTGTCCACCCCTTCCGCTACTTTGGTACGATCGAGGATTGCCCGCTGGCTCACGCCCAATGCCGCCTCGATCTTTTCGCGCGAAACCTGGGATGCGCCTTGCACCTTGACTTCGCGAACATAGGGCTTTTCTTTGACCGCGTAGGTCAAAACCCCATCAGATGACAGTTCGGCTTGGACATCGTCGAAGAAACCCATCCGGTAAATCGCCTTTACGTCCTGTTCTACCGTAACGGGATTGAACGGCTCGCCCGCCCGACTTTTCAAATGGAGACGAATTCCATCATCCTCAACCCGCAGGTTACCGGAAATTTTCACCTCTTTCAGCGCAACCTTCTCCTGTCCGTAACCGGTCACAGCCGAGCCGAAAATCATGAGGATTAACAGAAGAGCGAACAACAAGCAGCCAGTGGACTGCGCAATTTTGGTAGGTTCCATCAGCGTATCAAGAGACCCCGCCGCTAAACGGCCAAACCCTGAGATTTTTTAACAAATCCGCCCACTTTTGTAAAGCTGAATTTTATCTACTTTCAACCCAGTATGAGCTCCCCGCCTTTGAGTTCAGCGCGCCTACCGATCTTCTCCGCGAATTCACGATTATGGGTGGCAATGATCAGGGCGATGTTATGTTCCTCATTCAGGCGAAACAGCAAATCTTGCACCTCTTCGCCGATGCGCAAATCCAGCGACCCCGTGGGCTCGTCGGCCAAAACCAGGCGAGGCTTAAGAATCACAGCCCGGGCGACGGCCACGCGCTGCTGCTCGCCGCCGGAAAGCTTACCGGGACGGTGACTGACGCGATCCTTCAAGCCAACCATCTCCAGCAAATTCGCCGCATCCGTTTTCGCGCGCGCGGCATCGACGCCCTGAATCAAGGCGGGAAACATGACGTTTTCCAGGGCAGAAAAGTCCGGCAAGAGATAGTGGAATTGAAAAACAAAGCCGAGCTCCCGGTTGCGAAATTGGCACAAAGCGGTTTCATCACTCATCGGCAGCTCTTTACCGCCGTAGATAATCTTGCCGCTGTCGGGACGGTCAAGTGTGCCGAGAACATGAAGCAGAGTGCTCTTGCCCACCCCGGACTGTCCAACAATCGCCAAGCGCTCCCCTTCGGCTAAATCCAGGTTAAGCCCGCGCAAGACGTGAATTTTGGCGCCCCCTTCAAAGAACGATTTGTGCAGGTCCCTGACCGAAAGGAGATTATTCATAGCGGATGATCTCGACGGGATCGAGCTTGGCAGCCTGGCGCGCCGGATAGATGCTCGCCAGCAGGCACACGACAAACGACGCGCAGGCGACCAAAACGACGTTGCTGAAGTAAACGCGGACCGGCACCGTTGAGATAAGAAACACGCCGTCCGGAAGGTTAAAGCCGTAGTTCGCGATCAAGGTGCAAACCGCAAGTCCAGATACAACTCCCAGGACGGTCCCGACGGTCCCGATCAGGCAACCCTTCAGCAAGAAAATCCTGCGAATACTCTCCCGCGTTGCGCCCATGGAGCGCAGAATCGCAATGTCCTTTTTCTTCTCCATCACGACCATCACCAGCGTTGAGACGATATTAAAAGCGCCGATCAGCACCATGAGGAGAAGCACCAAGAAGTACACGGTCTTTTCCAATTGCAGCGCCGAAAACAAATTGGGCCAGAGCCGCGTCCAATCCTCGGCGAAATAGGGAAACCCCAAACGGCGCTGGATCTGATCCGCGGTCTTCCTCGACTCATCGACGTTGCGAATTCGCAGTTCAATATTGGTGACGGCGCCATTGAGATCAAAAAATTTCTGCGCCTCGGAAAGGCTCATCAGCACCAGAGTCGAATCAATTTCGCTCATGCCGCTTCTGAGCAATCCGACAACGGCGAATCGGCGCACTTTGGGCATGACACCGATTGCCGTCGGGGTGCCCACCGGCGACACCACTTGCACCGGACTGCCTACGAAAAGTCCCAACTGATTGGCCAGGCGCTCCCCCAGAATAATGCCGGGAAGGAGAACTGTCCGGTCGTCGACCTGAAGTGGATGCTGCGTCTTGAGCCCTTCGAGGTTTCCCTTCTGAATATATTTTTGCACGTTGACGACCTGATTCACCCGGTCCGGATCAACTCCGCGCACGACCACGCCTGAAACGCGCGTGCCCGCCGTGATCATGACTTGACCGTAAATCGTCGGCGACGCGGCCACCACGTCGCTGTCGTTTTTAACCTGGTTGATCACCTGCTCATATTCACGCATCGGTTCCCCCGACCGCACGATCGCGATATGGGCGTTAATCCCGAGCAAACGGTCGCGCAGGGTCTCCTCGAACCCGCTCATCACCCCCATGACGACGTTCAACGTCATCACCGCGATCATCACCCCGAGGATCGAAATGATCGTAATCAACGAGATGAAGGTTTCACGCCGGCGCGCCTGCAGATAACGCATGCCGATGAAGAGTTCGTATTTCATCGATAAAGACCTATCACCGTTGCGTTCTAAGCAACGGAAAAAGAATCACGTCGCGGATGGAAGGCGCGTTGGTGAGGAGCATCACCAACCGGTCGATGCCAATTCCCTCGCCGGCCGCCGGCGGCATGCCGTATTCCAGCGCCCGCACGTAGTCCTCGTCGATCGGGTTTGCGGTATCGTCGCCGGCGTTCCTCGCCTCCATTTGTTCGACAAAGCGTTGGCGCTGATCCGCCGGATCATTGAGCTCCGAAAACGCATTGGCGAGCTCTCGCCCGCCGATATAAAGCTCGAAGCGATCGACCATGGCCGGATTGTTTTCAGTCTTACGTGCCAGCGGCGACACTTCGAGCGGATAACCGGTAATAAACGTCGGTTGAACCAACTGCGCCTCGACGACTTCCTCAAACACCTCCACCAAAACATTACCATAGCGGGCGTTCAAGTCGACATGCAGCTCCTTGCGCGCGCAAAAGCGCCGCAAGCCCTCTAAACTCTGGACCTCATCCTCAGTGGCGCCGCCGTGGGCGATGACCGCTTGCGGAATGGTCAGCCGTCGCCAGGGCGGCGTGAGATCGATCTGATGATCGCCGTAGGGAATCGCCAAACCTCCACAAACCTCCTTGGCCAACATCGCAAAGAGTTCTTCGGTGAGCTCCATCAAATCCTCGAATGTCGCGTAGGCTTGATAGAATTCAATCATGGTAAATTCGGGGTTGTGCCGCACCGAAATCCCTTCGTTGCGAAAATTTCGATTAAGCTCGAACACACGATCGAATCCGCCGACCACTAACCGTTTCAAAAATAACTCCGGCGCTACCCTCAGGTAGAGGTCCATATCCAGGGTGTTGTGGTGCGTGACGAAGGGGCGCGCCGCGGCGCCGCCGGGAATGGCTTGCATCATCGGCGTTTCGACCTCAAGAAAATCACGCGCTTCAAAAAAGCCCCGGAGCAGGCGCACGATCTTCGAACGCTTTTCGAAAGCTGCCCGCGAATCCGGATTTACCATCAGGTCGACGTACCGTTGCCGGTAACGAGCCTCCACGTCGGCCAGGCCATGCCACTTCTCCGGCAAGGGACGCAGGCACTTGGTGAGGAGCTGAATCTTCTCGGCTTCGAGGGTCAATTCTTTGGTTCGGGTGCGAAAGAGATGGCCGGTCAGGCCGACGATATCGCCCACGTCCAAAACGCGAAACAACCCATAGGCTTCCTCGCCCACCGTGTTTTGCTGGATGTAAATCTGCAAGCGCGACCGTCGGTCCTGTATGTGGAAGAACGAAGCCTTCCCCATGCGCCGGATCGCCATGATGCGCCCGGCAACTTTGATGCCCTTCGGCGCGGCGCTGAGATCTTCGTCGCTTGCCCCGTTAAGCTGCTCGACGATAGTGGTGGGAGAATGCGTGGGCCTAAAGTCGTTGGGATAAACCGTCGTTCCCAACACCCTAAGTCTTTCGAGCTTCTGTTTTCGGACTTCTACTTGCTCCGGCGTATCGTCAACAGGATTCGATGGATTCTCAGCCATGACTTGCTCGCATTCTAGCCCCAATCATCGGGTAAACCATTTGACTTTGTAGACCAGGAGAATTCGAAGAATGCTATAAACCGAGATTCTTGCAGATCGCCTGCACGGAGTAGGACTTATTCAGCGAATAAAAATGCAGTCCCGCCACGCCGAATTTAATCAATTCCTCGCACTGGCGAGACGCATACTCGATCCCCAGCTCCACCGCTGCATCGTCGTCGGTCTCGACCTTCACCAACTCGCGCTCCAATTTTTGCGGGATCTTCGAGCAACAAAGGGCGGTAAACCGGCGCACTTGAGATGCCGATTGGATCGGCAAAATTCCCGGCACAATCGGCACCGTCACGCGAAGTTTTTCAAGGTCATCGATGAAACGAAAGTAGTCGTCATTGTCAAAAAACAATTGCGTTATGACGGCGGACGCCCCTGCTTCGACTTTTTCCGTTAGAAACTTGAGATCCGCAGCCCGACTCGTAGCGCGTGGATGGCACTCGGGAAAACCGGCGACGGCAACCGAGAAGCCGCCGATGGCAACGGCTTCGCGAACCAGTTCTATGGCATGATGGAATCCATCGGGATGCGGCCGCCAGTCGGCCATACCCTGCGGCGGG
>Ga0065705_10104329_pt1 | contig 20294 bp, 18 predicted proteins | sample SwibulcommuniRL2_FD_59092 | JGI IMG/M metagenome (GOLD analysis project Ga0065705, IMG submission 59092) | Bulk soil microbial communities from switchgrass field near Rose Lake, East Lansing, Michigan, USA - RL2 Bulk Soil v2 (version 2) | ecosystem: Environmental > Terrestrial > Soil >...
GAGCCGTGTTATAGGCGGCGATGGCGGCAGCGAGCTGCTCGCGGGTGAGGCGGGCGGTCGGGTCGTCGCCCAGAGGCGTCGCCAGGAAACGCGCAGGCAGAGTGTCTTCGGTGGGCGTCCAGCCGGCGCGGATGTTGAAGAGCTTTTTGGCGGTGACGATGCGGGCGGCGGTCAGTTGAAGTTCGCGGGCTGTCACATCCCAACCGGTGACGAGGTGGAGCATCTCGGCGGCTTCGGAATAGAAGTCGGCGAAGACGCCGCGGAGGAACTTGCAGAGGATCAATGAATCCATCAAGGCAGCCTTGTCCTCGGTTTCGATGGCAAGCCGGGCTGCATCGGGCGACAGCATTCGCCGGTCAGTCACCTCAGAGAAGTCGGCTTCGTAGGCGCCGCTGCGGTTGTGGTCGGCGCCGCGCGAGCCCACGGCAAAGCCAAGGGCCATGGTCTGCAACGCTCGCGGCTCATAGCCGGGAAGCTCGAGGCCCTTGACCTGGGGCGTGAAGTCGAGCGCGTCCTGGCCGATTCTCTCGGCCGCCCGGCGGCTTCCTTCGGCGAGCAAGTTGCCCAGTCCTTCGCGGCGGCCAATCAGCTCGATCGCGCGGACCAGTGCTGCCCCATCACCAAAGCGGAGCCAGGGAACGTCTAATAGGCCGCGCTCGACCGACTCCATGGCGAAGGCAATCGTCCCGCCGGTGCTGATCGTGTCCAGGCCCAATTCGTCACAGAGTTTGGAAGCTCGCAGCACCCAGTCGGAGTCGCCGATGCCGCAAAGCGGGCCCAGGGCAAAGAGGTTTTCGTATTCAAGGCGGACGGTGTCGCCTTCGTTCAGCGCATAGATGTGCTCACACCCGATCGTGCAGGCTGCGCATGAGGCCCGCGTTCGTTCGCGGGCGACAGATAGCGTTTCAGGGGCAAGCTCGGCCGCGTGCTCGAAGCTCCCGGCTTGGAAGTTTCGCGTGGGGAGCGTCTTTAGCCGGTTGAACACGAGCAGATTGCTGGCGGTTCCCAGCTCGCGGTATTTGGCGGTCGCAGGGCCGAATGAGCGAGCAGAGAGGTCCTTCGCGAACTGGGCCAATTCGCGCGGAAAGGCCCAGTCGGTTCGCTGCGTCCCGCGGACGGCGATCGCCTTGAGATTCTTGGATCCGAGCACCGTCCCGCTGCCGCCGCGGCCCGCATGTCGGCCGTCGTGCGAGATCGTCGCATAACACACCAGCCGCTCGCCGGCGGGGCCGATCACGGCGAAGCTGTAATCGGGGCCGAGCCGCTCGTGGAGCCGGGCTTCCACTGAGGAGCAAGTGAGCCCTGCGAGGTCTTCTGCCGATTCGAGGTGCATGTGGCCGTCGTCGATCACCAGCACCGACAGCCGCTCGGCGCGGCCCGTAATGGCAATGGCGTCGCAACCCGATTTCTTCCCGGCGAGGGCGAACGAGCTGCTGGCCAGCGAATCGTTGATGCGGCCGGTCAGCGGGCTCTTCGATACGACCGCGAACTTCGCCGAGGTGGTTAGCGGGCTGCCAACGAGCGGGCTGAAGACAAATGTCAGGAGCGACTCGGGTGCGAGCGGCTCGCGCGTAGCGGCATGCTCCCTTAGCAGCAGCCAGGTGCCCAAGCCGCTGCCGCCGAGAAACTTGCGAAGGATTTCGGGCGGGATGGCGACGGTCTGGCGAGAGCCGCTCGTCAGATCGATCCGCAAATAACGGCCGTGGTAGCCGGGCGGAGCGGAGTAGCCTGGACCCGCATTGTCGAACGTCATTGCTTAGCCACCGGCGTCGGCCGACAAAATGAGGAGCGACTGGCCGTCGCGGAGCGGAGTTTCGGGGTCGCTGACAAACCGCTGGCCGTCGAGGTTGGCGCCCAGCGATGCAGCGAGGCGCTCGCCTGCAACGCAGTCCCGTCCAAATTCCGGCAAGCGCACCGCCAGTTCGCTCAGCGCGCCGGCCAGCGTCGCCACATGTCCCTCCAGCTCAATGGCCGGCACTCCGGCCCGCTGGCGAGCGATCCCGTAAAACTCGACGCGAATAGGCATACCTGCATCGTAGTCGAGCGCCAACGCTGCGCAAACGTGGTCCCGCCGGACGGCCGAAACTTACGCAACGGCAGGTTTGAGCAAGGCCGTCAGAACAGCCATGACATACGCCATCACGATCGTCGCCCAGATCAGCTTGCCCAGGTGCGATTCGGGGGGCCACAAGTGCACGGCCAAGAGGCCCACGAGCGTCACGAGCCCCATGACCGCGGCGAAATAATCGGGGCGCATCCATGTCGCTCCCGCGAGGCCCACCGCCACGCCGACCATGACCACGAGCACATCGGCCACGGTAAACTGCGGCCGCGCCGCGATCTCTGGCGGCGGTTGGAACGTCGGTGGCGGCTTGAGTAGCTGCGACAGCTCCTCGCGCGAGTGCCCCTCGGGAGGCAGCAAGCGGAAGTCGTCCGGCGCGTCTGCCATCGCTCTCTCACTTCTTCTCTACGACCCAAATGTTCCGGTACCGCAGCGGATTCCCGTGATCCTGGAGGTAGATGGGCCCCGGTTCCGGCCCGGGTTTGTTAGGAGCGGCTGTGGTGGAACGCTCGCCCGGCAACTCCACGTCATTGTGGATCACCACGCCGTTGTGCGAGATCGTGACCCGTGGGTTGGCGACGAGCTTGTCGCCGTCGTACTTCGCGGCTGTGTAGTCAATGTCGAAAGTCTGCCAGGCCAGCGGCGGCAGGCACATGTTGATGTCCGGCGCCTTCACCGAGTAGAGCCCGCCGCATTCGTTGTTTTCCCCCTTCAACCCGAACGAATCGAGCATCTGGCACTCGTACCGCGCGCCCACATAGATGCCGCTATTGCCACGTCCCTGGTCGCGATCCTCAGGCTGATAAGGGATGCGAAACTCGATATGGACCTTGCAACTGCCGAATTTCTGCTTGCTCGTGCAGCCTTGCATCAATAGGCCGTCGTCGGTCATCTTGCCACCGTCGAACGCGTCTGCCGACTTGCCATTGAACAGCACCACCGCCCCTTCTGGCGGCTTGGCCCCGAGCGTCGTGCTGGATCGGTGAATCTTGTCGAGTTTGCCAAATTCGACTCCGTCTTTATTGGTGATCGTGGCGACGCCGTCCTTGACCTTCGCGACGGCGTCGTCTCCCGAGAACACCGCGGCGCCGTCCGTTAGCTCCCCGTCAACTTCGCGCTTTGTCTCCTTGTTCCACCCATCCCCCGGCAGGCCGCCGTGATAGCCAACCGCGTGGAACTTCCCCTTGCCGAGGGCAATGACCTGAAGGCCTACAGTGACATCGCCGTCGCTGGTCTTCACTTTGCCGACGTATTCACCCTGAAATGGAAAGTCCGCGTCGGTCTTCGCGGGATCGGTGTAAGTCGGCCCGGCGGCAAATGCCGAGGAAGCGAGGACACAAGCCAAGAGAGAAGCGAGGGCTCGGTGCCAGTGCATGTGGGATTTCTCCGAAGAAGTAAGAGCACGCTTAGTCAGTCCGCGTTCATTGTCGATGGCCAGGATTTGCCTCACAAGTCCTGGAGGAAGGAATCGCTTGCAAGGCAGGTTGCAAACCTGCTCCACTAGCCCACTTCGTACCAGACGCGGATGAACTGATGCCAGTGGCTGGGCGAGTCGCCGCTGATGCCCAGCGACGGATCGCTCGAACCTTCCTCAAAGCGACTCCAAATGTTGGGGAGCACGACCGTTTCGACGTTGAGCACCTTGAGGTCGTTCTCCTTAATCCACTGGTTGGCCGCGACCAGGGCTTTGTCGAACGATTCATATTCCGCCGGCGAAAGAAACGCCGCGGGCTTGGTCATCTGGGGGACGAAGTCGTGGTAGCGGATCATGTATGGTCGCCTGTCATTTGTCACTTGTCATTGGGTTGGTATAGCCGATGGGTTTCGATGTACTTCTCTACGGCACGTGGAGTGCGATAGCGGAGGCTTCGACCTGTCGCGGCGCGCTCGCGCAAATCAGTGCTCGATAGCTCGACGAGCGGCATTTCGACTTGCCGGCGGCGAATTTCGACCAGGCGCTCGGCCGATATGAGCGGCGCGAGTGCGGCAAAATCGGGTTCGGGCGAGCCGGCGCGGCGGACAACGATGGGTGTGGCCAGAGCGCAGATTCGTTCAGGTTCGCGCCATGTCGGCAGGTCCTCGAGCGAATCGGCACCCATGAGCAAAAATAGCGTCGCGCCTGGTTTTGCTTCGCCGATCCGGGCCAGTGTTTCGACGGTGTAACTCACGCCCCCTCGATCGAGCTCAATCGAGGAGGGCCGCAGCTGCTCATTGCCGGCCAGCGCCAGCTCCAGCATCTCGAGTCGGGCCTTGCCAGGCGCGAGAACGGCGCCCTGCTTATGTGGCGGCACGGCGGCTGGAACGAGCCACACCTCGTCGAGCGCGCAGGCCTCACGGCACGATTCGGCCAAGAGCAAATGGCCGTAATGCACGGGGTTGAAAGAGCCGCCGAAAACGCCAAGTCGCATGCCCTCATTCTACGCGGGCTCGCGCGCTTTACATCTTCGGAACCGGGATCAAAGTCCCAGAATACGGCTTGTCTGGAGGTTCGTAGTCCGGCACCAGCTCGATGCCAAATCCGCGGCGCAGCTCGTCCTGAGCCCGAGCGGCCCAGGGCGTTCCTTGGTGTTCTTCGATGATCTTTTTGAACATCGCGGTCGCACGATCGATGTAGGGTTGCACTTTGGCGCCGGTGCGGATGGGCTGCACGGTCGTGATGTCCCAATCCTCGTGCAACAGGTTCGGCGGCCGCGTTTTCGGCGTGGTTTTCGGGTGGTTAATGAAGTCTTCCAGGGCCGCGCCGTATTCATACATCCGCGCCTGATAGGCCACAATCTGGGCATAGACGAGGTCATAGTTCGCCTGCCAGCGCGGCGAGGGCTCCTGCCGGCGAGCGCGGCCCAGTTTCTCGACCTCTTTTTCCGCCCGGCCGAGATAGTCGAGATAAACGATCGCCTTGCCTTGCTCCTGTCGGGCTTGGGCGACGAACTGCTGCGGGTCGATCGAGAATTCGGTCCGCATGACGATAATCTTCGCGGCCGTCGGATTGTATGGATTCAGGTCGTAGATCACCTTTGTCAGCATCGTCTTGAGCGGCGACGCATCGATGTCGGCCTTGTTCTCCAGTCGCGAGCGCATGTCGGGCACATAGGGGCGCATGGCCTCCAGGTCATAGTCGATCTTCTGGCCGTGAACGAGGTTCGTCTCGAGGCTGGGCAGCAGGAAGAAGATGCCGCCGGTCTCTTGTCCCAAGCGTGCACACTCATACGAGCCAAAACCGCTGGGGTGGGCGTCGTAGCGGCGGTGAAAGCCGTTGGTCTGAAGCTGCTCGACGAAGGCCGTCTCGGGGCCGCGGTCGATCTGAATCCAGTGAACGCGCTCCGTCTGCGGATGCTTCCACCACAAGTAGGCATACGGGTAGCCGAACACCGCCTCGCGGCCGAGGACGAAGACCTTGCAGCGGGCCGATTTGGCCTCAGCGATTGCCTTTTCGAGATTGCTGTTGTTATCGACCTGATCGCCGCTCTCGTCCGTGACGAGCACCAGGGCCATCTGCCGACGCGAACCCTGGGCGTAGCTGCGGTGGACCGAGATAGCCCGCTGTACCGCCGAGCAAATCAACTCTTTGCCCGATTTGTCGATGGGCACCTCGTCGATCGCCGTGCGAATGGTGTTGCGATCGGATGTGGGGGCCCGCGTGTGCACGACAAACGACTGGCCGAAGCTGCATACCGCCGTCTCCAGGGCGTCCTTGTTCTTGTTGCTCACCAGCCCAAGCTGATCGTAAACGTGTTCAATCCGCTCGCGGATTTCCTTCTGGTCGTCCTTCATGCTCTCCGACTGATCGAAAAGCCACACCACGAGCACTTCGTTCTTGTCAAGCATCCACAAGAATTCCTGCGTCAGCCGGTCGAGCGCCTCTTGATAGGTTCCCACGACCGCCCGCGCATCGCCGATCTGCCCATCGGGCGCCTCGACAATCAGTTTGCTGCTCGACGGCATGCCCATCATGATGCTGCCGATGCCGCCGGAGCCGCTGCCGTTGCCGACGGCATTCAGGAGTGAGGCGTCGAAGATCGGTGCGCCGCCGGGGCCCGATCCGCTGCCGCTGCCGGCGCGAACGCCGCCACCCGATCCGCCACCGCCGCCACTGACCGAGCCACCCGCAATGCCAACCACCGGAGAGCTGCTTTGCAGGGCGTCGGACCGCTCGCGGAGCAGGGCCAATTGCGGCTCGAGTTCGACACTGACTGCCCTTTCCAACTCGGCATACTCGGTGATGTCGGCAACCTCGAAGGTTGGCGTACGCGAGGCTGCCATCTGCACCGCGCCCGAGAAGATCAGCGCCGCGAGGATCAGGCCCACCATGTGAATCAGAGCGGACGAGCCCGTGCAGGTCAGTGATTTGAGCGTGTCCTCGCTTGGCGTCAGCCATGCACCCATGCCGCCACGCGCGGGCTTACTATCGACTGCGTCTTCCGCTACAGCCTCGCCATCGTCCTCGACGATCTCCTCGAAGTCCGAGAGGTCCTCGACGATGTCACTTCCCTTGGGCGGCGTGCTCTTCCGTGGCGGCGGGGCGGTGGGCCGCGCGCCTCGCCGCACCGCATCGTCCGATGAATCGTGCGGCATTCCGCCAAGTAGCGAAGCGCTGCTCATACACACCTCGGTTCCCCAGGAATGCCGACCTATCGAGCTGGACTTGTCCGCCGAGCGATAATGACGTGCAAGCAGTTCCGACCTAGCCGGCCGGGCCTCCGATCCACGGCCGTTGATTATAACAGTCCAGTTCGCTTGAGGCTGCGCATTTTATTGACTCTCGGTTTTCCGCCCCTTTGGCTGCTGAATACATGCCCGAGCTTCCTGAAGTCGAGACAATGCGCCGCGGAATCGCGGCGATTGCCGGCAGCACGATTGCCGCCGCCGTCCGCCTGCCGTGCCGCCGCCGGCCCATCCTGATCCGGCCGCGACCGGCCATGCTGGCCAGGCGATTGGTGGGCCGAACGGTCGCCGAAGTAGGCCGGTTGGGCAAGCGGGTTGTCTTGCGGCTAGATAGCGGCGACCACCTGGTCTTCGAGCCGCGGATGACGGGGCTGGTCCTCGTCGCCGATCCGCCATCGGTAGAGCACTTGCGTTTCCGGCTGGACCTGGCTGGCGGGCCGATCCCGAGCATCTGGTATTGGGACCGCCGCGGCTTGGGATCGGTCCGATTGATTTCCGATCGGCAATTGGCCGAGCAGCTCGGCAACGGCAAACTGGGCCCTGACGCCCTTGAGCTGTCAGCCAATGAGCTGCGTGCCCGCTTTGCAAACAGCCGCCGGGCGATCAAGGTCGCCCTGCTGGATCAGCGCGCCGTGGCTGGGATTGGCAACCTTTATGCCTCAGAGATCTTGCATTTGGCCTGCGTTCACCCGGCGAAGAGATGTGATTTGCTCAGCGATCGACAGTGGCATGCAATTCATTGCTGCATGCTCAAAGTGCTCAACGAGGCCATCCGTCACGAGGGCTCGACCCTTTCGGATGGCACGTACCGCAATGCCCTCAATCAATCGGGCGGCTACCAGAGCCTGCACCGCGTTTATGACCGCGCCGGCCAGATGTGCCGCCAATGCCAGAGCACGCCAATTGTCCGAATCGTCCAGGCGCAGCGAGCGACGTTTTATTGCCCCTTGTGTCAGCGGAAACGATCGAAGGGCAAGTCTGCATCGACGTGACGAGGCCTTGAGGTGTCGAAACTCACGACACGCGATGGGGTTTGTTTGCTAGTCAAATGATTGCACGGCCCGCTGGGTCTGCCTTTAATATCGTCATGCTATCGATACGCTTCTCCCCGCGGCCAGTGACCGTGCTGACGGGCTGCGTTGTCTGCCTCCACTTGGCAAACTACGGGAGTGTCGCGCCGGCGGCCGAGCCGGGCGATCCCGTGGTTTCCGCGCTGCACCTATCGGTGGGCAGGCGCATCGGCGACGCCCGCAAGTGGCTTGAGGAGCGCGATTTCAAGTCGCTGACCCAGACAGCGGGTGGACTGCGAGTGCTTGCGGGATTGTTGCAGGCCCGCAGCGACGACAAGTCGTGGCAAGCGGCGACTGACCAGGTGCTGGCGGCAATTGGCGGCCTAAGTGAAGCGGCCCGAGGCGAAGATGCCGCCCGCTGCACCGCGGCTCTGGACAAACTACAAATGGCTGCGTCCGCCGTCAAAGCAGTGGAGCCGACCGGCAAGCCTCAGTCACCCCGGCAAGCATCGGGTGGCCTGCGGCCACTGATGTTGCTCATGGACAGCATTCGGGGGGACGCCAAGATCGACTTGCTTACCGGAAACGTCGAAGGCGCGAAAAAGGGAGCCTATGTATTGTCGGAGGTGGGTCGCGTCGTCTCTAATTCAGGTTCAGGAAGTGCCCAAGATCGCCAACGGTGGCCGGAGCTAAGCACTGCTTTTGTCGAGGCGTCGCTGGTCGCTGCTCGCTCGCCAACAACCGACGCGGACACGATGCGGCAGCTCTTGCGCAGCGTCTCGCAGCGGTGCGAAGCCTGTCACGAAACTCGATAGACAAGTCTTTCCTCAACAAGCCAGGAGTGATTCGATGTCCCAGCGCAACCAAGCCTGCCCAGTGTGCGATGGTGATTCTCTCGAGCTCGACCGCCGCTGCTTTTTGACAGTCGCCAGTGCCGCGGCTGGTGCGGCGCTCTTGCCTCGCTCGCTGGCTGCCGCAGAAACGGCTGATAAGCCGGCCCCCGAAACGCTCGTGAAGAAGATCTATGAAGCTCTGACAGACGAGCAGAAGAAAGGCGTAGCGTTCGAATGGGATCACGTCGATAGCGGCCGAAACTTTGGTCTCCTGCGGACCCGCATCTCGAACAATTGGCACATCACCCAACCGCAAATCCGCAGCGATTTCTATACCAAGGATCAGCAGGAAATGATCCGGGGGATCTACGAGGGGCTGTTCCAACCCGACTGGGTCAAACAGATCGACAAGCAACTTCAGGACGACACGGGTGGCAAGCCGTGGGGCGCAGAACAGAACATCGCCCTCTTCGGCAAACCGGGCGACGGGAAGTTCGAACTGGTCATGACGGGTCGGCATCTGACCGTTCGCGTCGATGGGAACAGTATCGACAGCATGGCTTTTGGCGGGCCCGTCTTTCACGGTCATCAGGCATCGCGGACGACGGGCTTGAACGAGAAGGAAGGACATCCTGGCAATATCTGGTGGCCGCAGGCGCTCGAGGCTAACAAGATCTTTGAGATGCTCGACGGTAAACAGCGTCAAGCCGCTCTCGTGGGTGGCGACCTGCCTGCCGAACAATCGGTTGGCTTCCGCGGCAAGGACGGCAAGTTCCCCGGCATCCCCGTAACCGAACTGTCGGCGGACCAAAAGGCGCAGCTCCAGAAGGTCGCCAAGATGATCTTCGAGCCGTATCGCAACTCCGACCAGGAGGAAGTGAACGCGTGCCTGAAGAAGCACGGCGGCCTCGACGCATGCTCCCTGGCGTTTTATGCGGCAGGTGACATTGGCGACGACAGCGTGTGGGACAACTGGCGACTGGAGGGGCCGTCGTTCGTCTTCTATTTCCGCGGTTCACCCCACGTCCACATGTGGGTCAACATCGGCAGCGATGCGGCGGTCAAGCTGAATGCGTAGCATTGGCCCACGAGTCTGCATGGGTGTAACTCTCGTTCCCAGGCTCTGCCTGGGAACGCGCATTATCGAGGCTCTGCCTCATTGCGCTGCGCTAATCCTCACCCTGGCTATCACACCCTGGATTGGCATGGCTGCCGCGGCGGACTCCATCCCAGCCAATGCGGCGACTTCCACCAAAGCCATGGTCGCCTCGGTCCATCCGCTGGCGACCGACGCGGGATTGGCCGCCCTCCGCCGCGGGGGCAACGCGGTGGATGCGGCCATTGCGGTCGGCCTGACACTGGGAGTGGTCGATAGCAAGAATTCGGGGCTGGGCGGCGGCGGCTTCATTCTGATTCGCCGAGCCGATGGCAAGCTGATCGCCATCGACGGTCGCGAAACGGCCCCAGCCAAGGCCACGCGCGATATGTACTTACGCGATGGAAAACCTCAACCGGCGTTGAGCCAACACGGGCCGCTCGCGGTGGCGACACCCGGCGCGCTGGCGGCTTATGAACTGGCGCTACGCGAGCACGGCAGACTTACGCTTTCCGACCTGATTCGTCCCGCCGCCGAACTCGCCGAACGTGGTTTTTCACTTGACCGCTCGAATGCCGAGGCCCAGAAGTCGGCCGGGAAGCAGCTGCTGACGTTCAGCGGTCCAGGCTGCTCGCTACTCAAACCCGACGGCTCGGCGTTCAAGGAAGGGGACGTCATCAAGCAGCCCGACCTGGCCCGCACATATCGCGGCATTGCCGAACACGGCACGAACTACTTTTATCGCGGCCCATTTGCGGAACAAGTGTCCGCATGGATGGCTTCGCACGGCGGCCTGCTTTCGACCAGTGACTTTGCCTCCTATCGACCAATCCTCCGCGAGCCGCTCGTCACGACATATCGTGGCCGAACCATTATCGGCTTTCCTCCACCGAGTTCCGGCGGCGTCCACGTTGCGCAGATCCTGAACATCCTGGAGACGTTCGACTTGGCCGCGATTCATGCCCGCGACGAGGGGCAGTTTCAACATCTGCTCGCCGAGTCGACGAAGCTGGCCTTTGCCGACCGGGCTTTCTGGCTTGGAGATCCCGACCACGCCCGCGTCCCCCGCGGACTGGCCGACAAGGAATATGCTCGCCAGCTCGCCGCGAAGATCAATTTGGCAAAGTCGATGCCTGTCGGGGGCCACGGCATGCCGCCCGACGCCGATGAGCGGGTCTTTGAGAAACACACCACGCACATCGCTGCCGCCGACGCGGAAGGAAATTGGGTCGCGATGACTCAGACAATCAACACGACGTATGGTTCAAAGGTCATCGTCCCGGGCACGGGCGTCGTATTGAACAACCAGATGGACGACTTTGCAATTGCCCAGGGCATTCCCAATGCATTTGGCCTCATCGGTGCTGAGGCAAACTCGGTTGGCCCCGGCAAGCGGCCCCTATCGAGCATGAGCCCAACGATCGTCCTCCAGGATGGCCAGCCGGTAATGACGGTTGGCGCTGCGGGCGGGCCCACGATCATCACGCAGGTCGTGCAGGCCATTGTCCGCACGGTCGATCTGGCGGAGCCGCTCGATCAGGCCCTCGCTCAGCCTCGGATTCACCACCAGTGGTCGCCCGACGAGGTGCGGGTCGAGTCGCGGCTAGAAGATCACCTGAAGAAATCGCTCACCGACCATGGCCACAAATTGAAGACGGTTGCCAACATGGGCGTCAGCCAGGCAATTGTGTTCGATCCGGCCACGCGGCAATTCCTCGGCGTCCATGACCCGCGGATTCCTGGCAAGGCAGCAGGACCGTGAACAGCAGATAGAGTGACAGAGAGATGGAGTGACAGTGAGACGGAGAGACAGACATGGTTTTCCGAAGATCACTCCGTCTCTCCTTATCGCAGTCGCTCATTCTTTCCGTCCTGGTGGCAATTGCGGCTCGGGGCATCCGCGCGCAACAGCCGCCCGACGACCCGCCTGGCCGGTGGCGGCTTGAGACGCTCACCCTCAAGGACAAATCGCAAATCCACGGGCTGATTCAATCGGAGACGGATGGCGAAATCGATTTCGCCCAGGTCATCCAGCCGCCCGGCAGGCCAATGTACGCCGTCATTCGCGGGATTCCTCGCGAGAAGATCGCCAAGATCCAGCGGCTCAGCGAGGCCGATCATCTGGTCCTCTTTCAGCGGTTTGCCTTGTTCCGCAACCGGATGGTAATCGAAGCCGGTCGGATGGATCAGCTTGAGCTGACGAGCCAATCGGCAGAGGGCCAGCGCGTGCTGGCCTATGCCGGCCCCTGGTTCGAGCTGACCAGCACGGCCGACGACGAGCAGACTCGCCGTTGCCTGGTGCGGATCGAACAGTACTTCCGGGCCTATCGAACGCTCCTGCCCCCGCGCGTGACCAATCCCAAGCCGCTTCGCGTGCAACTCTTTGGCTCGCTCGACCTGTATCGCGATCGGTTGCGGGATCTGAAGCTCGATCTGGACAACGCGGCTTTCTATTCGCCGCGCGAGGCGACGATTCTCGCCGCCAGCGATTTGAATCTCTTCGCCGAACGGCTCGCGCAGGTTCGCCGCGAGCACGAGCGCGTCCGCAAAGATCTTGCGCGGCTCGACGCGGGTCACGGCGACAAGCTGGCCACACTGGCCGACGAGCTAGCAGTCGCCGGCTATTCGCCGGACGAAATCACGGCCGAAGTGCGGCAGCGAAAGGCGAGCTGGAAGAAGGAACTTGACGCGACTCTGGCCACCAATGTTCAGCGCCAGCGCTCAGCCGAGCAGAAATTCGACGTTGTGACCGACAAGATGTTTCGCAGCCTGGCCCACGAGTCGTTTCACGCCTGGCTTGACGCCTTTGTCTATCCCCACGATCGGTACGACGTACCGCGCTGGCTCAACGAGGGGCTGGCTCAAGTTTTCGAGAGCGGACAGCTCGATGGCGATTCGCTGCGCCTTGACGCTCCGGACAAACAGCGCCTGGCCGCATTGAGGGCTGATCTGGCATCCGGCCAACCGCTAGCGCTGGCCCAGTTACTCACGGCCAGTGAGCGGGAATTCCTTGGCCCGCATGGCGGCGCCGCGTCTCAACGGCACTATCTCTACGCCTGGGGCCTGGCCCATTACCTGACGTTCCATCACAACCTGCTGGCATCGACGCGGCTCGACGGCTATGTGGCCCAGTCCAGCGCACGGCTCGACCCCATCGCCCGCTTCGAGCAGCTTGCCGGGCGGCCACTATCGGAGTTCGAAGCAGCGTGGCGCGCTGCGATGCTTGAATAGCTCCAAGCCGTCGATTGCAACATCTCCTGGATTATCGGGACTCAAGTCGCCACGGATGGCCTTACGCCCAACTTTCGCGCCGCCCAGACAGCGAGCTTCTCCCGGAAGATTTTGGCGTTGTGTCGGATATCAACTGGCAAGGCGTCAAGCAGGAGAAAATCGCGGATTGCGGTGGTGTGCTGGTGTCGCCCAGCGATGCTTGCAAGCTCCGCTAGAAGTTGCCTTTCGTCGGCGCGCGACTTGGGCCGCTGATCGGGCCAAGGCTCGGCGATGATTACCGGACGCTGCTCGCCGGGTGGGCCGACGCCAACGAGCGCTGAACGATAGACCCGCGGATGCTGATTAAAGATTGCCTCGCAGGGAATCGTGAACAGCGTGCCCGAAGGCGTGAGCACGCGGTGCGACTTGCGACCGCAAAACCAGAAACAATCGGCATCGTCGAGGTACCCCACATCACCCATCCGGTGCCAAAACCGGCTCGCGTCCTGAATTTTGTGTAGTGGATTGCAGTCGGTGCGGGTCACGTACTCGGTCGTGACGACTGGCCCGCGGACGATCAGCTCGCCTACCTCGCCCACCGGAAGAAACTCGGCATCTTCGATGCACACGATCGGCGCATCGGTAATCCGAATTACCCGCCACTCGATGCCCGGAAAGTGGCGACCGACGCACGTTCCGGCTCCAAGTGCGCTGCGAGTCGCTGTTTCCCCGAGCACTTCGCTTGCGGCGATAGAAGCCACGGGTAGCGCCTCGGTGGCGCCGTAAGGCGTGTGGACTTCGCCATCGAGCGGAATCGCCGCTTTCATACGCTCAAGGACGTGCGGCGGAACTGGCGCGCCGGCCGACAGGACGCGCTTCAGTGTCGGCAGCACTATCTTGTGCTCCTGGCAATAGCGGCCGACAACGTTCCAGAGGGCCGGCGAGCCGAACGCTTGTGTGACATTCCAGTCTTTTACGGCTTCGATGATGTTCCGCGGATCGGCGCGAGCCGGGCGCGTCGGATCCATGTCAGGAATGACCGTCGAGACGCCCATCGCACAGTTAAATAGGGCGAATAGCGGGAAACCCGGCAAGTCGATCTCGCCCGGCTGAATGCGATAGAAGTCGCGGATTTCATCGGCTTGTCGATTAAAGTTGCCGTGGCGATACAGCACGCCCTTTGGGGGTCCAGTGCTGCCGGTCGTAAAGATGATCGCTGCCGGGTCGTCGGCCTTCGTCGCGACGGGCCGATAGGCATCGCCTAGCTGGCGGGCTCGAAGCTGGGCGATCGTCCGCCCACCCCAGAACCAGCGGCGACCGACAGTCACGTTGTATTTCGCCTTGGGAAACCGCCCGCGCAGCAGGGCCCTCACTGCCTGAGCGAGCGGAATTCCGATGAATCCTTCGGGCTCGCATTCGGCCAGGCAGCGGATCAGGTTACGCCTTCCCATGCCCGGATCGATCAGCACTGTGATCACGCCTGCCTTGAACATCGCGAAGACGAGTGAGATGAAGTCGATGCTTGGCGGCACCATGAGCACCAGCCGCATGCCGGGTCGCACGCCCATCGACGCCAGTCCGTCGGACAGCAAGTTGGTGTCGTCATCAAGTTGCCGGAACGTAAGCGACTGATAGATTCGCTTTCCTGCCGCGTCGCGTCCGCGGGGCATCGCGACGGCGAGTCCGTTGGGATTCTGCCGCGCCGTTTCGCTCAGCCGCAGGCCGACGTTGACGATTTCGTTCATCGACGACACTCGCGGACGCACTCCGAAGTGAACTCCAGCACGATCGAAGCGACATCAATTCCGTGTGCCTTCGCCAGGCCTTTCCAGCCGGGCACCGCATTTACCTCGATGCAATAAAGCCGTCCGTCGCGCCCTGGTAGCAAATCGACGCCGGCCACGGGCGCCCCAACTGCGCGGGCAGCACGGTGGGCCATATCGACAAGTGGCTGATCGGGCATGAATGCTTCGGCTTTGGCACCTCGGCTAAGGTTGGTGCGCCAGTCCAGTGTATTGCACCGCTTCATGGCAAGTACTCGCTCGCCGATCACCAAGAGCCGCAAGTCGCAGCCTTCGTGCTCGATGAACTCCTGAAGATAGAGGACGGAGCCCAACTGAGCGAGCATCTTGAAGGCCCTTAGCGCCAAGGCCTCGTCGGCCAGCCGCGTGATGCCGCGCCCCTCGCTGCCGAAGAGCGGTTTGAGGACGACATCGCCGCCAAGTGCGGTGAAGGCCGCCATCGCATCGTCCGCGGTCTGGCAACAGATGGTACGCGGAGTCAGCAGCCCCGCCTCGACCAATTTCGCCGACGTAAGGAACTTATCGACAGCCGCCTCTACGGCCTTGGCCGGGTTGATCACGACTCCGCCGGCTGCTTCATAGCGGGCGAGGCAATCCATCCGAAAGACGACCTGCTCGAGCGAGCCGGGCGGCATCGTGCGGACCAGAATGGCGTCGAAGTCGGCCAGGCTTCGGCCGGCGGCGATGATCGAAGTGGAAGTCGGGTTACCAACCTGTCCTACGATTTCGTTAAAGGGGACCTGCACAATCTCATGCCCGCTCCCCGCAGCGCGGATCAGATCTCGCAAGTACCAGCTGTCAGAATTGGCGAGGACGGCGAAGCGCATTGGGTCGAATGCTTGGAACTTTGTGCTTAGAACTTAGCAGCTGAACGACTTGCTGAGCACATCCGGTCGCAACTGGCCGAAACGGTGTGCCCTGCCGCTGGTAAGATTTACGAGCGTCACGACCGCCGGGCTGAACAGTAGCGGGTCAATTTTGTAGAAGTCACGGCCGCTGCGCTCGAAGACCGTGCCGAACGGCTCGCCAAAATCGCGCGAGGCATTGCTTGGCACACGTGGTCCAATCTCCGCCAGTCGTGCATCCGCATCACGGACCCAAAGCGTCACCTGGCCTCCATAGAGAATTGCGTCGTTCGTGCGGCCGATCCCCGCCAAGTCGTCTGCCGCAACTGGCGGCAGCGGCGCCGAACCAAAGCCGCTGGCGACATTTTTCAGGTCGTAGCCCAGCTCGTGCAGCTTGTGCAGGGCCGTTTCTACGGAGCGGGCGACAACCTGCACGGTTCCCGCAATACTGGCCGTGCGAGCTGCCAACAGAATGACGTGGTCCGGTGTCACCTGGCACTGTTCGGCGATTTTGCGGCAAACTTCCGGGGTCGGCAGCTTGCTGGTTTCCAGCACGCCAACTATGCGGTCGGACACCTCTTTGTATCCCAATTGATCAAACAGCGGCTCGCGGCGCGCGACGGCCCGCATCGGACCGCTCCCCATGCCGAAGAATTTTTCGGCCGTGATTTGCCAGCCTGCATATTGCGACGCCATGCACGCCAGGAGTGGCTGGTCGGTCTGAATCGTCACCAGCGGCCCCGACCAATCGGCGATGTTCCCTTGCTGAATAGCGACTCGACCCAGATCGGCCAAGCAGACTTCCGCCATCAGTCGGCCCGCTTCAAGTCCTCCGGTAGCCTCAACGCCACAATCGACGACCCGTGCTCCATCGGCCGACTGGAGCACGGCAATGTTCAGCCGCTCCGCCGCTCCGGCCAGGTTGTCACAGCGTCGCCAGGCAAGTTCGTTGAGGCTCACCATCATTTAGGATTTAGGCTCTATGGTTTAGGATTTGGATTGAATCTAAATCCTAAGTCCTGAAACCTAAATCTGCCTAGGGAGCCGCCCTGTGGCCAGCCTGACAATCGAAAACTATGTAAAGGCGATCTATCAAATCGCCGGCCAGGACGGCAAACCGGCCTCTACGGGCCGACTAGCGGAAGCACTGGGCGTGTTGCCAGGCACGGTGACCAGCATGCTTAAGACGTTGAGCGAGAGCGGGCTGGCGGAGTATATACCATACGAAGGCGCCAGACTCACTGATAAAGGAAGGGTTCTTGCACTGCGTGTTCTCCGCCGGCATCGACTCATCGAGCTGTTCCTCGTTCGCACGCTCAATCTGAGTTGGGACGAAGTGCACGAAGAAGCGGAGAATATGGAGCACGCGGTGAGCGATCTGCTTATCGATCGGATCGACGACTACCTGGGCTATCCGGCCAGTGATCCGCACGGCGATCCGATCCCCAAGGCCGATGGCACTGTCGCGGCAGCAGCGGGGCGGCGACTCTCGGATTTGGCGGCCGGCGACGTGTTCCGCGTCGAGCGGGTGATCGATCAGTCCTCCGACTTTTTGCGGTACTTGACCGAGGTGGGTCTGAAGCTGGGGGCCGAAGGACGGGTGATTGCCAATCGCTCGGAAGCGGGTGTGATCACGATCGCAGTCGCCGCCCAGGAAACAACGCTCGCGCACGCCGTCGCGGGGCGGCTATTGGTGACCTAGCGGCGATTGAACGATTGCTGGCAGCGGCCACTCGCAAAACTTGTCGAGGGCCGTTGTGCAGTCCTATACTGCGCACCGGTCATGCCGCTTCTCGCGACACCTATGAAGTGCAAGATGTTCGCGCTCTCCAATCGAATCGCGTCGGTTCTGCTGCTCACTGGGCTGTTGATCGCGCCACAAGCATATGCGATTGATCAGGAACCGGTCGCTGGCGACGAAATACCCCGAGTGTTGGCACTCAAGCCGGTCGAAGCCCCTGGGACCGACACGGAGCTGCGCCGGCTCGTCAAAGAACGATATAACGCGACCGCGGCCGAATTGAACGATCTTTACGCGCTGTATAGCGCAGGCAGAGCGCCCTTAGAGTGGATCTGTTCCGCGATTGAAACATTCGCCGATGCTGGCAGCGAGCTGGCGGAAACACCGGTTGCCCGCGTCAGCGAGTTGGAATTGGCCCGCAATGCAGCCAAAGCCGTTGAGGCGATCACCAAAGGAAAGTTCGACGAAGGGCAGGAGCCGCGGCACGCGGCCCAGCACGCCCGGGCCTGCCGACTTGGGATTGAAATTCGGCTCGTCCGCGCTCGTGAAGCAGCGAAAGCGGCACGCGAGGCGAAGTAAGATCGCGAGAGAATGTCGTCCGGAGTCGGTTAACCGCTCGGCGCCGGTGCGGTTGGCGCTGCATGCAACTACCCGTCATCACTGGCACGATCGACCGGCGGATTCTTGTCAATTACCGGGTTCTTCCGGATGCAATCGAACGGCTCGTACCACAGCCATTCCGGCCGAAAATCGTGAATGGTTATGCGCTGGCCGGTATCTGTCTGATTCGGCTTCGCGGTGTGCGGCCGCGGTGGTTTCCGCCGCAACTGGGTCTGTCGTCTGAAAACGCAGCCCATCGGATCGCCGTTGAATGGGACACGCCATCCGGCACGCGCGAAGGAGTCTATGTCCGACGCCGCGACACCGATTCGCACCTGAACGCTCTGGCCGGTGGGCGGGTCTTTCCCGGCATCCATCATCACGCGAACTTCCGCATCCGCGAAACGGAGCGACATTTTGAGGTCGCCATGCGGTCGGACGACGGCGACACGTCAGTTTCGGTGATCGCCGAACTGACCGACACGTGGCCACGCACATCGCTCTTCGATTCGCTCGACGAAGCCTCGACCTTCTTCGCAGCTGGTTCGCTTGGCTACTCTGCCACGCCCAATCCGCGCCGCTTCCAAGGATTGGAACTCGCCTGCCGCGATTGGCACGTTGAGCCGCTCACCGTCAGGCATGTTGCATCGAGCCTGTTCGATGACAGATCGTTGTTTCCGCCTGGCCTGATCGAGTTCGACTGTGCGCTACTGATGCGCGGAATCGAGCACGAGTGGTATGGCCGGGAGGACTTGTGTTGTCAGAGTGCCGCTCCCAGCGATTCGTCCGCCACCAAGGAGAGTGTCTCGCCGATCGCAGCGGCATAGGTGGCTTCGTCGGACAGGTCGGCGATCGAATCGAGCACCAGGTCCGGCCGATAGGCGTAGCGGGCCAGGTGCTCCTCGCGCGTGCCGCCGCTGAGCACGAGGACCGTGCGGTAGCCCATCTCGACACCGCCGAGGATGTCCGTTTCCATCGTGTCGCCGATCATGATTGTCTCGGCGGTTGCCAGGCCCAACTCCTTGCGAGCCGCCCGCATCATCACGGGGCTCGGCTTGCCGACGCTAAACGCCGCGAGGCCAGTAGCCGTTTCGAGCATCGCCACGATCGCCCCGCAACCGGGCCGTAGACCTTGCGACGTAGGGCAGTTCGGGTCGATATTTGTCGCAATGAGCTTGCTGCCGCGGAGGATCAGGCGCACGGCGTGTTCGACCATCTCCATGTTGAACGTCCGCCCTTCGCCGACGACGACGTAATCAGGCTCGTCATCGACAATCGCATAGCCGTTGGTGTGTAGTGCGTGCAACAGGCCCCCTTCGCCGATCACGAACGCGGTACCCCGCGGCTTCTGCGCGGCGAGGAAACGAGCCGTTGCCATCGCACAGGTGAAGATGTGCGATTCATTGACCGGAATTCCCATGCGGGCCAGCTTCGTGGCGACGTCGCGCCGCGTCCGCTGGCTATTGTTGGTCAGGAACGCAAACGGCACGTCGCGATCCAAGAGAGAAGCGATGAATTGGTCCGCCCCCGGGATGAGCTGTTTGCCGCGATAGATCACCCCATCCATGTCAATCAGAAAACCATGCCTCCTCATTCGAACTCCTTGCGTTGCGAAGCGAACCGCCTCTGGTGCCAGGTGACGCAACTCACATGCCGGGCTCGGGTTTTCGCAAGCAAGACAGGGTAATTGGCAAGGCATCGCAAGGTGGGCAGACACCGAGGCTATTCGCGTCACTCCAAAGAGCGGCAAAGGTTAGTTGCAATCGGCTGGCGAACTGCATTTCTGGGGGCACGTGTGCCGCGCGCCTTAGCAGCGGGCTAAATCGAAAAATGTGCGAATCGCTGAATGAATCCGCTTGATTGGGGTTTGTCGAAGTTTGACGCCCAAAGGCGGGGTTGGTCAAATGAAGGTCCCACCCGAAGTTTTCAACCCGCCTAATGGCCCTTTCCTGCCTGCCTGGGAATCGCGCCTGATGAACAGCATGCTGCGAACCCTTTTGCTGGGATTGATGCTTGCCGGCTTGGTTTCTGCCAGCATCGCTGCAATTGCGGCCGCTGAGCCCGCCAAGCTGCCGCGGCCTGCCGAGCGTAAGGTCGATTACCTGGCCGATATCCAGCCGCTCCTCAAGAAGAATTGCTACTCGTGCCACGGCAGCGAGCGCCATGAAGGGGGCCTGCGTCTCGACCAGAGGCAGCGGGCTTTGGATGGGGGCGATTCGGGTCGCGAGATCATCGCCGGCAAAAGCGCCGACAGTCGCCTTGTGAAACTGATCGCCGGCATTGACGAAGACTTCGGCGTCATGCCTCCCGACGGCAAAGGGAAGCCGCTGACAGCCGCCGAGATCGGCCTCATTCGCGCCTGGATCGATCAAGGAGCTGCCTGGCCTGACGACGCCGCGCTCGCCGACGCCGCCCGTCGCCACTGGTCGCTGA
>Ga0065705_10002363_pt1 | contig 20236 bp, 19 predicted proteins | sample SwibulcommuniRL2_FD_59092 | JGI IMG/M metagenome (GOLD analysis project Ga0065705, IMG submission 59092) | Bulk soil microbial communities from switchgrass field near Rose Lake, East Lansing, Michigan, USA - RL2 Bulk Soil v2 (version 2) | ecosystem: Environmental > Terrestrial > Soil >...
TGGGAAGCCCGTGCCCTTCTTCCGTGACTGGCTGGAACACAACGCGCTGGGGGATGAGTGGTGGGAGCCGGCTGACTTCAGCGGGACGGTCTCGGACGTGACGGCGCCAGTGCATCTGTTGGAAGGTTGGTACGACCTCTTCACACCCCAAACGATTGCCGACTATGAGAGATTGCGGCAGGCGGGCCGCCAGCCTCATCTCACAATTGGCCCCTGGGCACACGGAAGCCTAGGGCAGATACAGGTCGGTATGCGTGAGTCGATCACGTGGCTGCGCGCGTATCTGTTGGGCGACCGCAGCGGGCTGCGCGATAAGCCAGTCCGGGTCTATGTGATGGGTGCAGATGAGTGGCGGGAATATTCCGAGTGGCCTCCGACAGGCCATCGAGAGCAGCGCTGGCTGCTACAATCAGGCGGCAAACTCTCCACGGCGATGCCTGAAGAGTCCGAGCCGGACCGCTACCGCTACGACCCCGTCGATCCGACACCTGCTGTGGGTGGCACTGGGCTGGGCGTGTCAGGCCCGAAAGACAACCGGGCTTTGGAGGCGAGGGCGGATGTGCTCTGTTATACCAGCGAACCGCTCGATCACGATGTGGAAGTGATCGGGCCAGTCCGGGCCGAACTCTACGTCAACTCAAGTCTGGAGCACACCGACTTCTTCGCCCGCCTGTGTGAGGTGTTCCCCAGAGGCAAGTCGATCAACGTCTGCGATGGGCTGCTGCGCCTGCATCCTGGCCACCCTGTACCAGAGGCCGACGGCTGCTTAAAGATCGGGATCGATCTCTGGCCTACGGCCTACCGCTTCCAGCGTGGGCATCGCCTCCGTCTGCAGGTGTCCAGCGGCGCGCACCCGCGCTTCGCTCGCAACCTGGGCAGTGGGGAGCCGCTCGCCACAGCGACCACACTCATCGCCGCCGACCAGACCGTGTACCATGACCCAACGCATTCCTCGGCGATTATTCTCCCGGTCATGGCATGACAGAACACCACGAAAATGATGCGCACTCCTTGTAGCAGAGGGGAGAGCGAAGCTCGGGTGAGGTAGAGCACCTCACAACATAGGTGAGCCAATTAAGTGAGTTACAGATGCATGCGCGCAACCTTGCGCTGTATACTGTTCGTAAGTATTTAGAGTAAAAGGAGCTTAAGATGTCCAATACAAGCAGGCAGGCAGCCGAACTCGGCCAGCTCATCCCGGTACCCGCGGATTTCCCGGTCTCCTGGGAAAATCCCGACGATGCCAAGCTCACTTGGAGAATCGAGAGCCATGCAAATGTAAATGTGCCTATTGCGCCGCTGATTTATTCGATCTTGGCGGCTGTCCGGGCGAGAATTCAGCGAATCCGCTGATTGGGATGCCGTTCAAAAGTCGCACAATGCACATCAACAGCTACTACTATACCGCGTTCACGCCAACTGCCGCTCCGCCTGAAGCTGTGATGAAAGCGATTACCAGATTGCCGAGAAATTAATCGTCAGCCGTCGAACGGTCACAACCCACCTCACAACTATTTACAGCAAATTCGGCATGAACTCACGCAGCGCGGCAATCCGTCATGCACTCGATCAAAAACTGATCTAACGGCTTCTAAATTAACCAAAGCTGGAATAAAATTCCTCGAGCGTGGTAGTATATAGTAGTAAGCAAAGTAAGATGACATTCACCAATTTACCGGTACAGTTAACGAGCTTTATCGGTCGCGAGCGCGAATTATCAGAAGTTGAACGCCTGGTCTCTGCTTCTGGCCTCGTCACGCTCACCGGTGCTGGGGGCTGTGGCAAGACGCGGCTTGCAAGCCAAGTTGGAAATAACATGAATGGTGCATTTGCGGATGGTATCTGGTTGATAGACTTTGTTCCGCTGCGCGAGTCAGAACTCGTCCCACAGCATGTGACCCAGGCTTTCGATTTGCGCCCCGTGCCCAACCAATCTCTCAATGAGTTGCTCTTGAACTTTGTGCGACCCAAACAGATGTTGTTGATTCTGGACAACTGTGAGCATTTGATCGCCGCGATTGCCCAGCTCGTCCAACAATTGCTGGCTGCGGCTCCCGGGCTGAATATCTTGACAACGAGCCGCCAGCCTCTTGCCATTCCGGGGGAAAAGATTTATCAGGTGCAGGGCCTGGCGATACCCGAACTGAACTCAGCTGCGATATCGGATCTTCAAGATTTGCAGCATTATGATGCAGTTCATTTGTTTATCGAGCGGGCGCGGGCAATCTCTCCTCAGTTTAGAATTACAGCAGAAAACGCGTCCGCGATTATCGAAATCTGCCGCCGATTAGATGGCATCCCATTGGCACTGGAATTGGCGAGCGCGCGACTCAAGATATTAACACCGCAGCAAATTGCGGCGCGTCTTGACAGTCGTTTCAACCTACTCAACTTAGCGCAAACCATAGGCGCCGTAACACATCACCAAACGCTGCGGGCGGCAATCGACTGGAGCCATGATCTGCTCAATACTGACGAGCAGACATTTTTGCGCAGTCTGTCAATTTTTGATGCCAGCTTCAGCCTGGATGCAGCAGAAGGCATCTGTAGGGAAGAGGGGATGACATCAGACCGAACACTCGATCTGCTTGCCTCTTTAGTGGATAAGTCACTGGTTCTCGCAGAAACGACCGGGCGTGCCGAGGCGCGTTACCGGTTGCTAGAAACCATCCACGAATATGCCCTCGAAAAATTGAAGGAAGCTGGCGAATTCAAACGGCTGCGCAACCGCCATCTTGATTTCTTCGTTGTCCGCACCGAAGAAATCGTATCTAAGATGCAATCCTCTTCTTATCCAAGCCTTTGGCTTAACTGGCTCGATGGCGAATTGGACAATATACGATTGGCGCTGGATTGGGCGTTGGAAAGCGGTCAGATTGAATCGGGTTTGCGGCTCGTGATCACCTTGTTCGACTTCTGGATAAGCCATGGCTCGATATCCGAGGGCCGTAACTGGTATGAGCGATTCCTGGCGAAAGCAGATGAACAGGTACCGATCATGTTACTTGCCCGCGCAAACTTCAACGCCGGGATGACCGCAGGATTCATGGGCGACGCGACCGCGGCAAGAGCACATGAGCGGACGGCGGTCGCCTTGTGCGAGGCGGCTGGCGAGGAAGGCGTGCATCTGCTTGCACTGGCTCAGGGACCGATCGTTGTGGCGGCTATCATGGACCGTGATTTCCTCACTGCCTACAACACCGTTGAGCGATCCGTGCAGCTGTTGAGGGAGATCAATGATGATATGGAACTGCCCATATCGTTGGCTACACAAGCTGTGTCGGCGGGTGGCCTCGGCAGGTATCAGATTGCCCGTTCCCTGGCTGAGGAGAGCCTGAAGGCTGCACATAAATCAGGTAATCTGTTCGCCGCAGCTTTGATCGTGTCCTATCTCGGCTATATAGAGCACTGCGAGCAAAATTACGAGCGGGCGCAAGCTCTCTATGTAGAGGCACTTACGGCTCTACGTGAACAGGGAGCAACACGCGAGGAGCCGCGTGTATTGCAAATGTTAGGCCATACCCGTCTGCAACAAGGCGATCTCGACCAAGCATACGCTCTTATCTGTGAGAGCGTTGCGCGGTATCGGAGCCAGGGGGAACTGAAAGCCATGGGTGAATGCCTGATTGGCTTTGGCGTCCTGGCATCCGAACGCGGCATGCAGACTGAGGCTGTTCGCTTGCTGACTACGGGCGCTACGCATGGTCGGTCGGTTTACGTGTCCTTGCTGCTCGCCGACGGGAGGGAGTACCAGCGTTATCTGGCAGGGGCTCGTGCAAAATTGACCAAGCAAGAGTTTGAGCAAGCACAGGAGGCAGGTCGCATTCAGACACTGGAACAAGGCATCGAATATGCACTCTCATTGCCATTAGGTCCGGCGGGGTCAGCATCCAAAGAGCAAGATGAGTTTAGTGGATTGACCGACCGTGAACGCGAGGTTGTGACACTGATCGCGCAGGGCAAGACTAACGGCGAAATTGCGAGTGAACTGGTCCTCAGCAAGCGCACTGTTGAGAAACACATTGCCAACATCCTATCTAAATTGGAGCTAACGAGCCGCGCCCAAATCATACGTTGGGCGATGGAACATCACCTGACGAGTACATCATCTTAGCGATGTAGTTGCTCTCCGATAGCGGTCACACCTCAAGCGTGGCCGCTTTTGATTTGTGCGCTTTCAAAATACGTGTGCAAATACGTGCACGCACTGATGACAATCCATCTCTTCTCTGTCACAATGATCGTGTGAGGTTTTCCAAACATAATGCATGAAGAAAGGAGCGAATAGTATGTTGAAAATCGAATCCACTACAGTAATCAACCGACCCATCGAGGAGGTCTTTGCTGTCTTGAGCAACGCTGAGAATAATCCAAAATGGTCTTCCGCATTCCTTGAAGTCAATAAGACGTCTGAGGGACCNCTTAATGNAGGNACTACCTGGCGAGGCGTGGGGAAGTTTCTGGGCAGGCGGATCGAAGTCGAACTTGAGGAGACTGAGTACGAGCCGAACCAGAAATCCGCGCAGAAAAGCACAGTGCCTTTTCCGGTGAATCAACAGATGACCTTTGACATTGTAGATGGCGGCACGCGTGTCAATGTAAAATTTAAGGCAGACCCAGGTGGGTTTTTTAAGCTGGCAGAGCCGCTGCTCGCTAGCATGGTGAAAAGAAATATCGAAGGCGAACTCGCCAACCTAAAAGACCTCATGGAAGCGCACGCTTTGTGAGCGCGTGAGGGTACCGGTGTCAACTGTTCAGGGCAAGTCCATCATCCACCGCGTTCTTGACGAAGCCTTCACTCAAGGCAACTTGGCTGTCGTGGATGAACTCGTCGCGCCGAATGGCATCAGCCATCATTCGAGTTGGGGAACGCCCGCCAACCGCATGGGACTCAAACAATTGATCGCGATGCTCCGAACGGCGTTTCCCAATCTAAGCTGCACAGTCGAGGACGAGATCACTCAAGACAACAAAGTCGCGGCACACTGGAAGATACGCGGTACGCAGACAGGAATATTTCTAGGGAACCCGCCTACCAGCAANCCAATCGTTGTTGAGGGTCTGATCTATGTATGNATTGAAAACGAGCAGATTATCGAAAGCTGGCTGATGNTCGACCAGATGAGCGTGTTGCAACAACTTGGACTGGTTCCGCCACCNCTGCGGCGGTCGTCACCCTGAGCCATTGCGTGATATTCGAAGTCTCGTCAAGTTTAAGGTCTCATCGCCTCGTTTTTGCGTGCTCGGAAATGGGCACACGCGATGAAAGGAAAAATGCCTNTGTGTCAAGAAATCCCATGGCTTCGACGACCCAAGTAACACTCAATTCGGGTGCAAGACGTTCATACTCGCACCCACTTCAGAGAAAGGACAAATAAGCTATGTCAACNGAACAAAACAAAGCCCTCGTCCGCCGCGTGTTTGAAGAGGGCGTGAACCAGAACAAACCGAATGTCTTCAATGAGTTGNTCGCTCCTGACTTTGTGAGCTCGGATGCCCCACCTGAAACGCCGCGCGGTCCCGAGTCGTTTCGTCGGCTCGACGCTATGTTCCGTACAGGCTTCCCTGATAGCCACGTGACGATCGAGCAAGAATTCGCTGACGGCGATTATGTGATCCACCGCGGTTACGTCACGGGGACTCACAAAGGCGAGTTTCAGGGCATCTCGCCGACGGGGAAGCAGATCAAGATGAAATACATGGATATCTGGCGCGTCGTAAACGGCAAAATGGTGGAGTACTGGGTTCGATTCGACACGGACAGCCTAACACAGCAGCTCGGTGTCCCAAGGCCGAAGTATGCTGGGCAGTAGCCATTCAGCAAGCGACAGCAGAGCGCGTCAATTGGTTGGCACAGGAGAACGACAATGGCTACCTTCTCCATTTCACTCAGTGTTTATGTCCATGTTCCACCCGAAGTAGCATTCGCATATGTCGCTGATCTTACACGGCATGGCGAATGGAATCCCGGACTAAAGGTCACGGCGATTTCCGAAGGCTCGACTGCTGTCGGTAGTCGTTTTCAGTCTGTTGGTCACATATTCGGTTTGGAGATCCATGACGACCTATGCGTAACGGAATATCAACCACCTGTCTGTTTTGCTTTTTTGGTGAAAAGTATTGGAGAAGAACTCACGCACGAATTCATGCTCCAACCTAAAGATAGTGGAACATTGATAACGCGTACAGCGTCGGCGACGGTCTCACCTTTACAGAAGTTGCTTGCCCCGATACTGTCCGCTCTCTTCATACGTTCTGAAATGATTGAGTCTCTGGAACGCCTCAAAGCCCGGTTGGAGCAAATGTATCCACAAGCGGGAACAGCCAGGTAGAACATGGTGTTCCGTGCCAATTTCCTTCTTTATCTAATCTCCCACCTCATCTGTCCACGCTTTGTAAGCATGTGAGAGTGTCCGGCAAGACATTGATGTCATCTTTGCCCCCAACGGGAAATACGTAACAGAATACGTAAATTTACGAATGCGCTTCAAAACGGATTTGGTTAGACTGCGAGGTATGAATATGAAAGCGTGAATTCTTTATTAACAACCCGCAAAGTTTCTTATGTCATCTCTATCTGGCGTGAAGCAGGGCAAGAGTCCAAACTTCAATGGAAAGGTGATCTTGAGACAACTGCCGGACAGCATTTAAGTTTCACTTCGCTGGCTGAATTGAACCACTTGCTTTGCGAACTTGGCGGTTGTATAGATCCGCCCACTGACTCAACCTCTTTTATTCTATCCAATGATTGAGATAAGGAGATTTCTATGGTTCATACCCTAATTCTTTTCCCCAAATCCACTGACGCGCAAACGCTGGATCGCTTCTTCTCTAGTACGGATTTGCTTAAACAAGCGCATGGATTTCGCTCGCTGCAACAGAGCGAAGGCGACATCATGAGCCCTATGGGTCCTCCGCCTTACTCGAAGGTGATCGAGATTTCTTTTGACTCACACGAAGATGTATTTGCATATGCCCAGTCCCCTGAAGCACAGTCCGGGAAAGATTATCTGAAGAGTCTCGGCGGTCTGATGCTGATCTACGACATAAGTGATATGTAGAGTCTGATGCTAGACCTTTACCACTGATTGATTGCACCTTAACAATTTAATATGTCATAAGGTAAGTGTGATGTAGCAATCACTCTGAAACTTGCGAGAAGTGCCCAAAGACTTGTATTAGCTTTCTAATGCAAATTCAATAGCTTGCTCCATGGTCATGGCATGGCCTTCAGCCCAGGCTTTAGCAAAGGTCATCTCATCCATGTTGGCGCGCAAATCGTTCACTTCATGATCATATTCGACGCGCTCGGTAAATAACATAGGCAAACTGGCGCTTTCACGCAAGGTTTCCGCCGCTCCGAGGAGTTTTGCAGCGCGCCAATCTTCCTCTCGTGCCTTGGCGATAAAAGCAAAGCTCTCCAATTGATGAGAGATCGCAGCGCGGTTCCCAATGTTTTGCCACTCTCGGATGGTCTCCCGATAAAGAGACTTCGCCTGCACGAAATGATCTTGTCGCAGTTCAGGACGTGAAAAGTTCACTGGTGATGTACATTGACGATTCGTTAGGTTTCTATTAAATTCTTCAACATGGCATTCTTTTGTACCGAAATTCCCTGTTTTTAGGGAGCGGTGTAGTTCGGAACAGGTCTCCTTGGGGCAGATGTGAGATAAACTTGGTGAGTTATCACAATTGTCTCGTGTCCATGATTACGAAAAAACCTACTGGGTGCTGATGGAAAGTGATTCCATTCAGGAAAAACTGATTCAACTTGAACGCGGGATTCAACTCAAAGATTATTTGACTCTGCCCGCAAAGGCCCGTCTTATCCCAGTCCCTAACCTGCCGCCACGATTCAAATCCGTGACCCCGCACGGTCCCACCGCCTGGATCGAGATCAAATTGCGCGAGGGCAAGAAACGTCAGATCAGGCATATGACTGCCGCGGTAGGCTTGCCATCCTTACGCCTCGTCCGTGTTGCGATTGGGAAGATTCGGTTAGGCTCTCTAAAACCGGGTGAATGGCAAGACTTAACCCCAAACGAGATAAATTTGCTCAAAAAATAAGCCCACGATAATGACTTCATGCGGAGGCCTGCATCAATCTCTATCTCACATGCGGAGTCTGTGAAGAAGCCAGGCCCGGCATGCCCACCAAATGATCTGGTCCACGCTACGATAAGAAAACAAGCTCATTCCTTGTGAATGAGCTTGTTTTGATTTTAATTATGGCGATGGTAATGTATATCTCAATATGCGATTATTGCCTGCATCGGTCACCCAGACGAAGCCATCCGGGTCAACCGCCACGCCCGCGGCCAGCCCGATCTCGGTGGGTCCGGAACCGAAGTCTCCCCAGGTCCGTACAAACTCACCCGTGTCGGTGAACTCGATGATACGGTACCCTTCCGGGTCTGTAATGAACACATGTTTGTCTTTGCTGACAGCGATGAAAGGCTTGTTATCCAACGATTGACCAAACCAGGCGTTGACATCCCATTGTTGCAGTGGGGAATAGAGCGTTCCATCCTGATTGGGGATAAAAGACTGGATCCGCTGATTCCATGTGTCGGTAACATAGACTGTTCCATCCTCGGCAACTGCCACGCCCACCGGTTCATCAAACTGACCAGGATCCAGGCCGGCGGTTCCAAATTCAGTGATGTATTTGCCATCTGAATCAAAGACCACGATCCGCTTGTTCCCGGTATCGGCAATGAAGACTTCTCCTTTTGAGTTGACAGCAATGCCGCGCGGCCCCCAGAAGGAACTCTTTGACTCCGGAATATCAGGTGTGGGCTGACCATATTGTCCCCACATCTTGACCGGCTTGCCATCCTTGGTAAATTTTTGAACACGATGGTTCCACGTATCAGAGACATAGACGGAACCATCCGGCCCCACAGCCACGCCCCAGGGTTCGTTGAATGTCCCAATGGGAGCATTTCCGCTTTGCTGATCTGCGAACGTGCCCCATTCATTCAACAAGCTGCCATCTGCGCCGATGTGCAGAATGCGATGATTGCGTGAGTCTGCGACATAAATATCACCGTTCTGTCCGGCGGCGATCGCGCGGGGTGCGTTCAACCCAAGTGGGGGATAACGGTCTGCACTGAAGATGGGATCTGCGGTCAACATCACAATGCCAGCCTGGTATGGATCCACAGTAGCCGGCGCTTCGGAGGGTCCCACGCCGTAGTTCCAAATTTTGGAGGCCACATCCTTGCGGATATAGAGTCTCATTTGATCGGCGGGCTGCCAGGTAGTTAGCGTCATGGAAGTGCTGCCGATCGCCTGCGCGTATTTTGTATAATCGCGGTCGAACCAGATATCAAAAATACCTTCTCGTATTTGCGGGTTCGAGATGGCGTTCAAAACGCGGGTCTTATCGAGATTGAAATAGTCCTGATTCGGCCACCACATGCGGATGTAGTCGAATTGATAGAAGTCATCTCCGAGAGCAGCCGTGATCTTATCGAAATTCTTTTGATCGACGATCACTGCCACCGCATCGCGCAAGGAACGAGTCGGCTGGTCGAAGGAGCGCAGGGCTGTGAAGTCGCGCAGATACCATACAAACGGCCATGAGACACCCGTATCCGGCGCACTGGCATCATAAGCCACCACAGCGTTGAGTCCGCCGGCAGTGCGCTCGGAGATTTCCTCCACTTGCGACATGACCTCTTTTACCCCGGTCGCGCCGTGTGCATAAACCATATATTCGGTGGCGTCATCGTAATTGATGTAGGCGGCTCTGAAAGCAGTCCGTCCAGTCTGAACACCGAGCAAACCAAAGATGGTCAAAGCAACCAGGCCTACAAAGGCACTGCTGGTGCGCTGGTATCGCAAAAGGTAAACGATGCCGACAATGCTGCCGATAAATGCGATCAGCGCAGAAACAAATTTCAGACGGTCCCCTGAAAGACTTGCCGGGTCCACACCCGCTCCAGACATTTGCATCAGTAGCGTCGCACCGTTGATAATACTTGAGCCCACGGTAATGATCGCCAGAATGATCAGTGCTACGACACCAAGGCTGATCAGATCATCTTTCATCAAATATCCGAGAAACGCTCCGGATAGGATCATGGCAATAAATGGGAATAAGAAGGCTGCGGTTGCCTGGAGTTGCACTAATTCAGAACCTTGAAACGGTGGTGTGGCGCCATATAAAGCTCGCAACGTGTTGAAGGCTGCCAGCACAAATACGATCAATGTCAGGATGGCAAGCCCGATCCGCTGTGGTTTTTCAAATGCCAGGCGCGGGAGCACCGAGTCGATGATTTGACCAATTGCCCAGCCAGTTAGCAGGATCATCGGCCAGGCCATATGATACGTGAGCCAGGGCATGCGTTCACCAGCGATGGTCAGCGCGAGGATCGCGCTAAATGTCCACCAGACCATCAACCCGAAGAAGACTCCAAAATTGGATTCAGAGGATTCTGCTTCAGATGAGACCCTCTCGATCTCGGTGTCTTGTTCCGCCTCAGGGACAGTTGATCGCCGCGTAAGCAGCTTTTTCAAGCCCAGGCCAATGGCCACGAGACTTCCAATGGCGGGCAGATACTCATACATTGGGATTTGGACCAGCACATAATAGTATTCCGGCTGGCTTCCGCGTTCCACGCCTTGTTGTACCAGCCAGTATCCAAGGGATCCAACCACCCCGGTGAAAAAGCCTGCCGCGTTGGTGAAGAATGTGGTGAAAAGGATCGTATACGCCCCCCAAAATAGTGCTGCATATTTCCACCAGTCGCGATTCCAAAGCATTCCAACGATGATGGAGACCAGGAAAAATGCGGCAACAAAAATCCCAATCACCAACATCGATCTTGAATCCAATGCATTTACAGAAGCAGAATCAGTAGGGATGGTGACATTCAATCTTGTTTTAAGCCAGTCAACGGGAAAAGCTGTCGTCATCGGCAAGACAAAGGTACCAATGAGGATCATCAGATCGAAGGAACGCTCTTTCGGGATCCGGTGCCATACGTAGGCCTGGAGGAAATAGGTTACTCCGGCGATCAGAAGGATCACCGCGCCTAGCCCCAGAAGAATCGTGGAAGGATGAATGCCTCCGCTCGGGGGAGCGAATGCAGAAGTGGCATCTGTTGGGTTGGATGGGACAGCGGTTTCAGTCCCACTCAAGGTGGCAGGTGTCCGATTAATATAGGCCATTCCCGCACCAATCCCAATAAAAACAGACGCGACAACTAAGGCGATGATAAACGTGCGAAACAGGCTGGGATTCCCCTCCCAGGGCTTGCGGGTGATTTGGATGATGAAATAAACAGCCAGAAATGCGAATGCTTGCAGGGCATAAATAAACGAGGTCTCTTTATCCGCAAAGTGGATGAGCAACGCGCCTGAAAGTAGAAAAAGGTATTTGCTTGAACCGNTTTCGAGATAACGCAGGATCGAGTAAAGCATNAAGAGTCCGGACAAGCCCGTGTACACGTCCTCCCGNACGTATCTTCCGTAAAAAAGCATGAATGGGGAAATGACCATNAGCAAGCCGGCGATCAGCGCACCCNTTTTTCCCANATAGCGCCGCCAATACCAGACCATAGCAATTGTTGCAATGCTGAACATGGCCGCTGGAATGCGTGCTGTAAAGTCACTCACACCGAACAGGAAATAAGAAAGCGCGATCCAATGGAATTGCCAGGGACCGTGCATCATCGGTGTATGCTGATAACCCTGTCCACGATATAACAGCCACGAGAAATAAGTGTGCAAACTTTCATCGTGACTCATCACGCGCGCGTCAAGATTATAGAATCTGGTGACGATTGCAAGTAGGATAATTCCCGCAAAGAGCGCCACTTCATTCGTGAGTACAGGAAGGGCGGGATGGATCGGACGTTCAAGCCAGGTGATTTTATTTTCGTTATTCATAATACCTTGTGTCTATTTGAAATTGGGAAACTTATACTTCAATCTGCATGTTCTGACAAGTTTGCGCGTAATATTTTCTTAATATCTTACAGGAACTATGATCCCCCCGGTGTGGAGGTTGTTGGGCCGATTAAAGGCGTAAATGTTATTGTCAGCGTGGATGGATGGAGGGTGCCAGTGGGAGTAGATGTACAAATCGGAATCAGTAATTCCATTTTTGCGTGGATTGATTCTGTACTTAAGTCGTTGATCGCTACGATCTTATTTTTTGCCACGGAGAATTGAGAAGCGATGCTGTCCAGCGTGTCATTTTCCTGGACTTGATACTTCGTCTCTTTGCAGTCCTGGGAACTGATCTTTGTGCTTGTGGATTGACCTGAAGGAGTCGGGATCGGCAGAACACTCACCGGCACAGGATTGGTGGATTGCTTGCCTGAATGAGTGAACTGCCAGGTACTAAAAACAAACGCTGCAAAAACGATGCTAATTATCGCCGTGCGCGTAGCCAGAATCATACTTGTGTGAAGTTGTAAATTTCTTTGACTCTTATGAGTAATGATCTCCATTCGAAGGGGGATGGGTTGAACGGCCCAATGCTTGCTCATCACTGGCAATAAAAGATTTTCCAATCCTTTCATCTCTTCAGCAAAAGCGCGGCATTCCACGCAATCGTTGAGATGTATTTGGAGTATATGTTTTTCTTGAGGCTTCAACACTTTGTCCAGGTTGTATTGGATCAGGTTGTGAGCCTCGGCATGTGTAATTGGCATTACGATTTATTCTCCGTGCAAATGGATCAACGCGTTTCTCAGTCGCTCGCGTGCGGTGTGCAACCTTGAATGGATGGTCCCTTCGGTGATGGAAAGTATTTCAGAAATTTCCGAAATCGATAGTTCATGAAAATATCTCAGGACCACAACGATACGAAATGGTTCATCCAACTGGTTCAGGGTTTTCCAGACTTCGGCTTCCTTTTCGTTTTCAATGGCTGCGTCTTCCGGTGAAGCTTGCTTTTGAGTCTCAATTTGAAAAATAGCACTTAATGTGGTTCGTAATCGTTCAATAACTTTCCGTTTGCGGAGATGGCTGCGGCTGTGATTCAAGGCGATTGTGTAAAGCCAGGCCTTAAAAGACCTCTTCTCCTGATAAGACGGCAATGACCGTAGTGCTGCGATAAATGTTTCCTGCGTGATTTCATTGGCTTCTGCCTGATCGCCAACAACAGATAGAGCCAGCCTGAAAACGCCGGTTTCATAAGAGCGCACGAGCATTTCGATCGCGGCCTCATTTCCAGAGATGCACTCAAAGATAAGCCACGATGGCTGAGCTTCAGTCATGCGTTCTACAGAGTTAACGCGCGCGAGATCAAAAATCTTCATCAGGATTAGATATAATTCTATTTTGCGTATAGCCAGTTAATTACACTTATTTCTTTTACTTATTTTTATCACTAAGAAGAAACAGCACCAGCCAATTGACCACAGCCAGCCTGAATATCGATCCCTCTTCTCATTCGTATCGTACATGGAATTCCAGCCTGCTCCAGGGTCTCCTTGAATAACAGAGCCCTTTGACGGTCCGTAGCGCGACCTTCGTAGCCTGCCGTAGGGTTGAGCGGAATCGCGTTCACATGGCACAACAAGCCTTTGAGTCTTGATGCGAGTTTCCTGGCAACCTCAGGCGTATCATTGACCCCATTGATCAAAGCCCATTCAAAGGTTACGCGTCTCCCGGTCTGTGCTACATAATAGCGACAGGCCTCCAATACATCATCGATCTTATATTTCTTATTGATGGGTAACATACTCACACGTGATTCATCGTCCGCGGCATGGAGAGAGATGGCGAGATTTACCTGTCGCTTTTCGTCAGCGAAACGCCGGATCATCGGGACCAGGCCTACGGTCGAGATGGTGAAGCGCCGAGCCCCGAAGTTATACCCTCCCGCATCGTTAAGTCGATCGATCGCTTCCATGGTGTTGTTGTAATTATGGAAAGGCTCTCCCATCCCCATTAAAACGATGTTGGTAACCACCTGGTTCTCTTCTTTCAACAGGCGCGCATAGTACATCACCTGCGCGATGATCTCTCCACTGGAGAGGTGACGCTTGAAGCCCATCTGACCCGTCGCGCAAAAGACACACCCCATCGCACAGCCCGCCTGTGTAGAGATACAAAGAGTCCGACGATTCTTGGCGCCACGCCCGGTGGGGGAGGCGGTGATCTGCGGATTATCTGCCGGGTCACCATAACGCATGAGAACCGCTTCGATCAAGTTCTTATCGGGCAACTCAAAGAGTGTTTTGCGCGTGGTTCCATCTGAAGAATCTTGATAAACCCTTACTTTGAATGGAGAAAAGATGACATGCTCTGCAAGCTTTTCGCGCAAAGATTTTGGCAGGTTCGTGAACTGCTCGGGGGAGTTGTAGAAATGTTGGTACAAACCCTGCCAAATCTGTTTTGCACGATAGGCAGGTTCATTCCATTCGTTTAAGAGATTTGTGACGGCATTGAAATCAAGATCGTAAATTATCATTTTAGAAATTCATCAATCAACGTTGCCAGGTCATTCGCGACGATGTCTATCTTCGGATTCCAATTGTCTGCTTGTTCTTTCGTGGAAACACCGCTCAGCACCAAGGCTGTGGGACATTTTACTGCCTGCCCGGCGGCAATGTCTGTTTCGAGCCTGTCGCCTACAACAAGCGTTTCTTCTTTCTGGGTGCCAAGCCTTTCCAGAGAGAGCTCCATTAGAAACGGAAATGGCTTGCCTGCCACAATCGGTTCGACATTGGTGGCAGTGATGATGACAGAAGCCCAGGCACCAGCCCCAGGGATCTGCCCACGCGGAGTAGGAAACGTCTTATCCATATTGGTCGCATAGAAGCGAACTCCCTTCCGGATCAGCAAGGTTGCTTCTGAGAGTTTTTCAAAGCTTACCCCGCGGTCCATGCCCATCACTACCACCTGTGCCTGTGGAGCATTTTCAACCGCAACAATTTCAAAGCCTTCCTGTTCCAGGGGGATGCGGAGACCGTCTTCACCGATCACCAGGGCTTTGGTTCCCTGAGGATAGGTTTGGGCAACCGCTCGGGCAGCAGCCTGGGAGGAAGTGACCACCTGCCACGCCTCCACATCCACGCCAAACTCTTTTAGCTTGGCTACATATTGTTCCGAAGTCTTGGTACTGTTATTTGTAGCAAAGACAAATTTCAATCTGCGCTCACGGATGCGTTGAAATGTCGCGGCGAGGTCGCCGATCGGAGCATCACCTCTCCAAACCACGCCGTCCATATCCAGGATGAGAGCTTTTATGTTTTCTGGGATAGCCATGTAATTATTTATCCAAACTTCCTTGTGAGATATTTCAGCACCGGATAGTCAATCCAACCTGCTTGCGGGTCCGCGCGTTCTTCGAAGTTCTCATTGCCGATGAATTCGTTGAAGGCCTCGCTGAATTCTTTTCCGTCTTTCAGATAACCTTGTCGGGTGAGAATCTCTGTGATCTGTTCCTGCACGTTTCCGTTGATTTCCACGCGGTCTTCCTCCGGGCTCTTCCCGAAATATAGCTCGTGCATTTCCAGTAATTCGCCCAGGTGGGGAACAGGATCTTCATGATCATCCACTCGATAATCGAGCCAACGATCGAGGTAACCACCATAACCAGACTTGGGCCTGACAACATAGATGGCCGCAGATTGACGTCCCCGCTTATCGCCACCCGCGCGGTCGCCAGCCAATAATGCTGCATGGAGTCGCGTTGGCAAAGAACCTTGCGTTTTCAAGAAAGTTTCTTCCATCGCAGGGACGACATTCCCACTCGCCAGGATATTGCCTTGAATGCTATAACCTTTTCCGGAAACTCCACCTGCCCATGCAAAACATCCCGTTCCAGAATAGGTGGCAGAGCCGGCTTTCGCATCCACCAGACCTACCTGCCTCAATTCCTTATCAGGGTCATCTTCCAATAATCGCTCAAGTGTTTCCAGTGCCGACAAACCTGTCGCCATCAATGCCAGCCCACGCGGTCCGAAAGAAGTGTTTGCAAACGATTGGGTTGCCACCGCGCCAACCTTTGCCTGTGCCCAAGGCACCACTGCACCCACTGCGGGAAATTTCGACGCAACCGCCACGCCCCAACTTTGTTCTTCGAGATCACAGGCAACAATGGAAAAGGTCATGAATATTCCTTCCTTGACACGGGATTATACCCTGCTGATTTTATCCCACTGAGCAGGCACCAAGTATTTTATGCTCCTCGCGATTCGACTTCATTGTATTTTGCTCGGTTCAATAAAAACAAAAAGCCCGTTGACGCGCTTACGCTTTGCCAACGGGCTTTCAATTTCAACTGGCAGACCAGCAGATGATAATCCTGGTTCGACTACTTGGCGATTTTTTCGGGCGTATCCAATACCTGATCGACCAAACCGTAATCGACTGCACCTTTGGCTTCGAGATAATAATCACGATCGCTATCGCGCTCGATCACCTCGAGAGGCTGACCGGTATGTTTCGCCATAATACCGAGCAACAGAGCCTTCAAGCGCAGAATTTGCTTGGCTTGAATTTCGATATCGGTTGCCTGTCCCTGTGCACCACCGAGCGGCTGATGCATATGAATGGTGGCATTCGGTAGGGCGAAGCGGCGTCCCTTTGTACCGGCGGTCAGTAATACGGTTCCGAACGAGGCAGTGACGCCGACGGCCACGGTACTGATCGGGTTCGAGATCATTTGCATTGTGTCATAGATTGCCAGACCCGCATAGATCACACCACCGGGCGAATTGATGTACATNTTGATCTCGCGATCAGGATCTTCATGATTTAGGAACAGNAACTGGGCCACGATCAGGTTNGCGACCTGGTCATCAATGGGTGTACCNAGAAAGATAATGCGTTCCTTGAGAAGTAAGGAATAAATATCATAGGCGCGTTCCCCGCGGCCCGAAGACTCAATTACCATGGGAATGACATTTTTGAAATCAGGGATCATGTTATCTCCTTTATATTTCGCCAATCATACCGATTCCGTGTTGGAATTACGTTAAAACTTTATAAGGATAGGATTTCTAAATTCTTATTCAGATGTAGATTCCGATTCATTCGAAGTGTTGCCCACGTCGATGGAAGTGTCACCGACAACGGTTTCCACTTCATCCGCTTCTTCACCCGAAGTGGATTCTTCCGAGGAGACCACTTCCTCCGCCGGGGTCGTTTCTTCTTCCGTAGCAGGCTCCGCCTCTTTTTGGCGTTCTTCCGGCGGGACATATTCACCAACTGCAATAGACTTCAATAGATCCAGAGCGCGGCGGGTGAGGACCCGGTTGGCTGATTCCATCGCGACCGCCTGAGCGACGCGTTGCTGTCCCTGACGACCGCCACGGATCTTGCTCAAGTCAACCCCTTGCATGGTGAGCGAAGATAAGGTCTGGTTGAATTCCGCATCCAGTGCCTGATTATCCACTTCGACCTTTTCGCGGCGGACGATCTCATCCAGAATGAGCGAGCGTTCGAAGCGCTTCTTTGCGACTGGGTTCACTTCGTCTTCAATGAACTGTTCCCGAGTGGTGTTGCGAACTTTGAAATAGGTATCCAGGTCCATGCCTTGCTGGGCAAGCCGCTGGCCCAGATCCTCGAGTACATGCTCGCCTTCATGCTCGAGCGCATGTTGATGATATTTAAGTGTCGCACCTTCCTTGATCTTCTCGATCAGGTCGACGAAATACTTATCATCATACTCAGCCTTCGAGCGATTCTCCACGTCCTTTTTCACAGCTTCACGGACCGCTTCAACTGTTTCACCGGCGCCGGTCGTCTTGGCGAATTCATCATCCAGTTCGGGCAAGGTGACGACGCGCACCGTCTTGACGGTTACTTCCATCTCCACATCTTTCCCCTGCAGGTCTTCAACTTCCCAATCGGCCGGGAAGGTATGTTGGATGGTCTTGGTATCGCCGACTTTCAGGCCGATGAGTTCCTTGGCAAACCCGTTGTAGGGCCATTCGGTGTCGCGGTCTTCGGCGCGGATAAACGCGGCATAGCCGGTGCGATTCAATTCAGGGGTCTCAGACTTCACGTCGACGAGAACATAATCGCCTTCCTGCGCCTCACGCTCGACATTTTCTGTTGTGGCGTACATTTGACGCAGGTCTTCAATTGCCGCATCGACTGCCTTTTCATCGGGAGCAGACCACTCGTACGGCAGGCGGATCGAGTGATAGTCACCCAAATCCACTTCCGGAGCGAGCGGGACGCGGAAGGTGAGCTTGGGCGGCTCGAGCGAGTCAATCGATTCCAATGAGCCAGCTGCACCGGGCTCCACATCTGCTTCTTTGAGGATGTTTGAATATTCAGCATCGACGAAGAAATCCATAGCCTGTTCGAGGACGGCCTGCTCGCCGTAGCTGCGTACCACCATATCGTAGGGAGCCTTGCCTGGGCGAAAACCTGCGATCTTACCGCGCTCCGAAATCTTGCGAGCCGCACGGCGCTTGTAGGTATCCATTTTTTCTGGGTCAACTTCAACCACCAATTTTGCTTCGTGGTTCTCTTCAATGGTTTTATCGATTTTCAAGGTTGCTTTCCTTCGTAAAAAAGATTTTTAAATGTTTTAAAGGTGGGGACGGAGGGAATCGAACCCTCACGCCTTACGGCACATGATCCTAAGTCATGCTCGTCTGCCAGTTCCGACACGTCCCCGCGTGCATAGCGATCAGCGAACAGCGATTAACTCTCAATGAGCGGCGAAATTATACCGCAGGCATGCGTCGATTTGCTATGCAAATCGTGCGGAAATCCACAGGTCGGCAATTCTGCCAGTCTTGAACGCTATTTTGGGAACTTGACCTCAACACGAGACCTAAGATTTTGCGCTCCGATTTTACGTGGTAATAAGAGAAAAGATGGCAGGAAATGCAGCAGACACCGCCAACCGTGTGCAAAGCAAAGCTTGCGGCAATGCTATAATGCAGGAAACAAACCGCCCCACCTCACGGAAGGGCGATGGTCAAGCCGATTGCGGCGGCCCTTGCAAAGACAGTATGACACGCATAGTCCTTGAGCCGCCCATTGATCGAATGGCTTGTTTTTTGGAGCCTGGGTAATGGTCGAACTTTATTTACCGAAAACAGACGAAAGACAATTTCTTATCTGGTTGCACACTTATTGCGGTAAGCAAATCGCAAGCAATACAGTTTATCAATTCTCGGATGGCTGGAGCTATAAGCTCTCTTATCCCGCTTTGGGCGACCAAACCAGTGTTAGCTTTACTGCCAGAGTTTACCGGGCCTTTCGCCTTCATGAAGCGAAGGAGACGACGGAGACCATGGCAAATAATCTCGAAGCGATAAAATTAGAGTGGCACGCAATGGGCGATCGCCTAAAGGTGATAATTTCGCCTCATGAGGGCCTCTGGGTTAGACCGCCTCTCAATGATCTGTTGACAAACATTCGCAAGAGTTGGCCCGAGGCGGTTTCAGAAAATTGGACGTAGGCGCGCAGGCCGCGCAGATTGCCACAGGACAAGCTAGCGGGGGGAGGGGGACAGACTTCAAAAAATTACCAAGGGAATAATATCGCAATGGTGACACTCAATAGAATAATAACTACAAAACTTATGAAAACCCTTTGCCATATTTTCGTGACACGCCGTTCGGTAAGAGGCATATCTCGCCACTTGAAGTATGCTGCGAAAGTTGTAGACCAGATTATCAAGACAGTTAACAGGTTTTCTATTTTCATCGTGCAAGTCAATTCTACAACAAAAGCCCAGCCTAATTGCTGGACTTTTACAGACTAAAAATAAGTAGATGCAGTGAATATTAGCGGCCTACGGTACCGAATCATTGATCGTGCTGTAGTTGTTGCCGATCTTGGGACCCAGCATACGTATTACAAAAACGACGATGACTGCCACAAGAGAAAGAATGATTGCATACTCGATAAGACTCTGACCCTTTTCTTTCGGCGCGAATAACATTGTGCTTTTCCTTTTCAACGAGATGTAGTGTGGGTTTTATGATTCCTCGCCTCACTCCATAACAGGACATCCTCCTGCGGAATAGGTTACGCTCTATGCAATTTGCAGTTTCGAAAGGAATAATTGCCGTTCCAATTACTGTCAAANTTCGTTGTTAATGCCTTAACAAATAAATACGCNTGCANGACCAGCTCGGTTGTTTGATTTAGCTCAGAACGATTATAGGAAATTGTCGNATCGATGGGGCTAGCAGTAGTATAATCCCGCACTTGATACTGAAAATTGGAGAGTCCATCTTGAGCCGCGTGATCAATCCCGAATCAGCAGGAAAAGAACGAACTCAATTAACAAAAGCAA